>Ga0233437_1000189_pt1 | contig 149633 bp, 132 predicted proteins | sample SI_122_August201_FD_182714 | JGI IMG/M metagenome (GOLD analysis project Ga0233437, IMG submission 182714) | Seawater microbial communities from Saanich Inlet, British Columbia, Canada - SI_122_August2016_200_MG | ecosystem: Environmental > Aquatic > Marine > Inlet | place: Canada: British... | reverse complement strand
AAATTTTACTCATTTTACCGTAATTTTCTTTTACTACTGTTTCATAAAGGCTTAGGTGCACCAGATCACAGTAAAGAACTGGAAATAGAAATAGGTAAAATACCTTACCTTAATGGCGGTTTGTTTGATGAAAACGAGGTTGAAAAAACATACTCTGAAATAAGCATTGAAGATAAAGCCTTTGAACACATTTTTAATTTCTTTGATCAATACGAATGGCATTTAGATACTCGAATTACAGCCACAGGTAGAGATATAAATCCCGATGTTATTGGTTACATATTCGAAAAGTACATCAACGACCGGGCACAAATGGGAGCCTATTACACCAAGGAAGACATTACGGAATATATTAGTAAAAACAGCGTTTTACCTTATCTGTTTGATAAAACCAAACGACAATATCCCAAAGCTTTCGTACCTGATTCCGATATGTGGCGGATGTTAAAAGAAAACAAAGATGCCTATATCTACAAAACGGTTCAACATGGTACCACTCCTGATAACCTATGGAACGATTTACCAGAGGATGTAAAAGCAGGGCTTGATCCATGCCAGCAGGATTTGGTTAAAAAGCGCAAATGCTGGAACAAACCTGCACCCTCGGATATTGCTTTACCAAACGAAACATACCGTGAAGTAATTGAAAGACGCAAAAGATACTATGAAGTTCGTCAAAAGATTGAAAAAGACGAAGTAACAAACATTAATGATTTTATTACATATAATCTTAACATCCGTCAGTTTGCTCAGGATATAATGGAAAACACCACTGACTCCGAACTGATTAAGCATTTTTATAAGTCTTTAACGAATATCACCATTCTTGATCCCACCTGCGGTTCTGGTGCATTTCTTTTTGCCGCTTTGAATATATTAGAACCTTTATATGTTGCTTGCATACAACGAATGGAAAACTTTGTTAAAGAAGCACCTAAAGGTAAGTATAGATTTTTTGAAGAAATCCTGACACAGGTAAAAGCACCCGAACACCCAAATCTGCCGTATTTCATTTTCAAAAGCATTATTCTGTACAATCTCTACGGCGTGGACATTATGAAAGAAGCCGTAGAAATTGCCAAACTGCGTTTGTTTTTAAAGCTGGTCGCAACCGTTGATGCAGATTACCGTAAACCGAATTTGGGGTTAGAACCCTTGCCAGATGTGGATTTTAATATTCGGGCAGGAAATACACTCATAGGGTATGCAACCGAAGAAGAGCTTCATGAAGCTTTTATAGGTAAAATGGATTTTGATAACGATGAGGAAAAAATAAAAGAAAAATGCGATATTGTAGCTAAAACTTATGCTCGATATAAAGAAATACAGCTAAGTTGCGGTGATGATTTTAAGGAATTCAAAAAAGCTAAAGAAGAACTAAACAAACGTCTAAAAGAACTCAATGAAGAATTAAATCAATTACTTCACAAGCATTCGAGCGACCGGAAATATGAAAAGTGGTTAGAAACACACCGGCCCTTTCATTGGTTTGCCGAGTTTTATGAGATTATTTATGAAAAAAGTGGTTTTGATGTCATTATTGGTAACCCACCTTATGTAGAATATTCCAAAGTAAGAAAGCAATATAAAGTTAACCATTTTGATACAATTGATTGTGGCAATCTTCACACTTATTGTTTAGAGAGAGGTACAAAACTAAAAAATGAAAAAGGTTATTTAGGTTTTATAGTTCCATTAGCTATTATTAGCACGCCAAGAATGAGTAGTGCTGTAGATTTAATGCGTTTATCTAATACAATATTTTGTTCAAGCTTTGAATGCAGACCTGCAAAATTATTTATAGGAGCAGATATTAGGCTATCAATTATTATTTTAAGTCCAATCAAGGAAGAACAAAATGAGATTTATACTTCAAAGTTAATTAAGTTTACAACGACCGAAAGACCTATATTGTTCGACATGCTTAGCTATCAAAGCTTGAGTGACATAAAATATTCATTTTCACTTATTCCAAAATTTAACAACAAAATTGAAGTTTCTATTTATAATAAGCTTTTTGATCAAAGAAATAAATTATCTAAATATATAAGCGATGGTTTTAGCCCAAACAAACTGTATTATTCTTATGGTTTTAGATACTGGGCAAAAGTTCTTAGTAAACCCACATATTTTGAGAGTCAAAATGCAGATCGATCAACAGGTGAAAAAGAATTAAGTTTGCTTGCCGATGTCAACAAAAATACCATTGGTGCAGCATTATCTTCAAATCTTTTTTATTGGTATTATGTAGTAACAAGTGATGCTCATAATTTTACTAAGCATATAATATACAATTTCCCATTTGATTTATTTGAATCAAAAAAATTAGATAATTTGTTTTTTTCTTACCAGGAAGATTTGGAAGATAATTCAACTTTAAAAAAAGTGAATTATCAAGCAACTGGAACAATCACATATAGAGAATACTATATAAAAAAATCTAAACTTATTATAGATAAAATAGATAAATTACTTGCTGGGCACTATGATTTTACAGGAGAAGAACTAGATTTCATCATCAACTTTGATATCAAATACCGCATGGGTATAGAACCAGAAAATGAAGAATGATTGAAGCAACCTTTGGTAATTTAGAGCTTTTAGACTTTCCCAAAACAGCTTTTCTATGCAGCCGGAAAGTTCCGGCAGGTGTTGTATTAAAATGCTATGACTGGGCAATTGCCCAGAGAGAAGCAGGCAACTGTATTATCAGCGGATTTCATAGTACTATAGAGAAAGATGTATTGCATTATTTGCTCAAAGGCACGCAACCTATTATTATAGCATTAGCCCGAGGACTAAAACAAAAGATTGAACCTGAGCTTAAAAAATCATTAAACAGGGGTCGCATACTAATTGTTACGCCATTTGATAAGAATGTTATGCGGGTAACCCAAGAAACGGCGGCTAAACGTAATGAACTAATGCTTGAAATGGCTGATGAAATTGTCATTGGTTATGCCAGCAATAACGGGCTTTTGGAAAAACAGACTTCCATACTTAAAGGCAAAAAGATTATTAAATTATACGAGTAGAATAAAAAGAGTCTAAACTGACCTACCCCCCAGTTGACAAATCCCCTTCCTTCTCTATAATTAAGGATAATTGAAATTTCCTATTTGCGGGGGATGAAAGGTAAAGTGATTCAAGTAATAAAAAAAAGAACCTATGAAATACTAAAAGTAGCTTCTCCTGACGATTTACCCAGCAAGATATTTGATATTTTCATTTCAATATTAATTTCGCTTAATGTTATTGTTGTAATATTAGAAACGGTAGAGACTTTATCTTCCCAATATCAAAACCTATTCAATGTTTTCGAGCTTTTTTCTGTTGTTGTCTTTAGTGTTGAATATGTCCTGCGTATATGGTCTTGCACGGCTGAGGAAAATTATCATAACCCTGTTACGGGCAGGGTTAAATTTGCTCTGACCCCGTTTCTTGTTATTGACTTGCTGGCGATACTGCCTTTTTACCTGCCGATGTTTATCACTCTTGATCTGAGATTTATCAGGGCTTTGAGGCTTATTCGTCTGCTTCGCGTGTTTAAACTGGCAAGGTATTCTGAATCTTTAAGAATATTGGGGAATGTATTCAAAAAGAAAAAAGCAGAGCTGTATATAACTGTTTTTATTTTAGTGATACTGCTGGTTATTGTTTCAAGTTTTATGTATTTTCTTGAGAATGAGGCCCAACCCAAAGTATTTTCAAGCATCCCTGCATCAATGTGGTGGGGAATGATTACATTAACCACGGTTGGCTATGGCGATATTTACCCCATCACGATTTTTGGAAAACTTTTGGGAGTAATAATGGCTCTTTTGGGTATAGGGATGTTCGCTCTGCCAACTGCAATTATTGCATCTGGCTTTACTGAAGAAATGCAAAAAAAGCGCGAGAAAAAACAAACCTGCCCTCATTGCGGAAAAGAAATAAACCCTTAAATGTAAAATGGCCTGCCCAAATGGGTGTTTGACAAATCCCCATCCTTCTCTATAATTAAGAATAATAAAAACCTTTATTTCAGGGCGTTATGAAAAAGACAGCCACAATAATAACTTTTCTTTTTTTACTATCGGGTGGGTTTTACTTTTTTGCGGGGGATGAGAACCCGCTTGAGCCTGACACCAAAAAATACCAGAACCAGCCCGCTGATGAGCCGACAGGCTCCTTTTTGCCGAAAAAGGACGTGAAAAAGAAGGATTCTACAAAGAAATACAACCCGGAAAACTACCCCAACCCATACGAAAACCCCCTGAACAACCCCTACAACAACCCCTACAAAAAGTCATACGACTAAGTATTTGAAAATAGGCTTGTTTTAGGGTTCCCCCTTCTCCCTTTTTCCCTGGGCATTTAAAATGCCTTTTAATCTCCCCCATCCTGCTTTTGGTTCTTTTCGTGGACGAGCAAGAAAAGGACAGCAGACCTTTTATTCCATAGGAACAGACATATGTAACTGAACAATGAGCCACTTTCCGTCTCTTTTTTCCAAAACCCCGGTTTGCCGAACGCCTTTGTAGGTGTATGGCTTTTCTTTCATGGTGAATTGAAAATCAAGGTTTTCTGAGAACCAGGCTACTTTTCCAGAATCGTGAATCTTAATTGTCCGTTCATTGATTGTAATATCAGTATTTTCAAGAATATTGAACTGCTTCACCATGGTTTCTTTAAGCTGTTCCCAGCCTTTCAGGTTTTCTGTTCTGGCTGTTCCAAGACACACAAGGTCTTTATCATGCGCTATTGCTTCAGAGAACATTTCTATGTTCCCTTTTTTCGAGGCTTCTACAACCTTGTTCAGCACGGCCTCGATATTTGTTTTTTCCGCTTCCATATCAGCTCCTTTCAGAGAAATTGTTTTTACTGCAACAGGATACGAGAAGGAACATATTTTTGCAATTTTTAATTTGCGATTTGCTTTTATATTTTCCGAGCCCCCCTTCTGCTTTTTAGGGGTATTAAATGCCTTTTATCATTTTTTCTAAACCCCATTCTGCTTTTTAGGTCAATGCTAAGGGTAGCGAAGAAAACGGAGAGCACTGTCTGAGCATAGCGAGGGCATGGATGCCTTTAATCTTACAAATATAAGCTTGGTCGTGGTTTTTCTTATTTACTATTTATTCATCTCTATCTAGAAAATGGGCATGTTCTTCGCCGAGCGACCGAAGGCAGAGACCGTATAAAAAAGCAGTGGGCGTCCTTTTTTCATCCCTTTTTTAGACGAGTAAAAAAGGGATAAAAGCATTTTTTTGGGCACGCAAAAAAGTAAGGTAACCTCCTTAAAAAAGGGGGCCGGGGTGTCCTTTTTTCGATTACCTTGTTTGGACAAGCAAACAAGGTAAAAAAAACTTGTCATTTGGTTTTTCCTTACTATTATTTATAGTAGAGCTAATAAAACAAGAAACTTTCACAAACAGGAGATTAAACCATGGCAACGAACGAAGAAAGAGATATAAAAGCTGAAGAGAGAAAACAAGATATTAAAAGAGAGCTGAAGTCAAAAATGGGCTGCGGTGATAATGAGGACAAGCTACACAACGACTATGACTTTTTGAACAAAGAAGACTAAGTATAAAAGCAGTTAACAACAAAAGCAGGGCAAGGTAAACTATACCAAGCCCTGCTTTTGTTATTTTGTGTGAAGGGCTTTTTCGATGGTCTTGCCCAGCTCTTCGTCCACTATCGGCTTGATAAGATATCCGAAGGGGCGGGTTTCTTTTGCCCTCTGGTATGTCGCCTGGTCTGAATTGGCGGTGACATATATAAAAGGAATGTGAAACCGGGAACGGATCTCTCCGGCGGCTTCAATCCCGTCTATTTCTCCTGCAAGCTTTATATCCATGAGAACGAGGTCGGGCTTGTGCTCGCTCGTCTGTTTGATGGCATCTTCGCCCGAAGATACGACCGAGCAGACGGTGTAGTCCATTTGCCTGAGGGTCAGCATCATGGCGGCTGAGATAAGGATGTCGTCTTCTGCTATCAGGATGGTGGCTTTAGGCATTGTTTGTGCCCCTCCTTTTTCTTTTTTCCTTCTTGAAGGTTACCATGAATTCTGTGCCGTTTTCCCTGTTAAGCGTGATGTCGCCTTTAAGCTGATTGTCAACGAGAGTGGTTATTATCTGGAAACCTAAGGAACCCATGACCCTGAAGTCGAAACCTTCTTTCAGGCCGATACCGTTGTCGCTGACTGTGAGCTCGAGGTTGCCGTTATAGGTTTCGTGGAAGGATACGCTTATTTCTCCATCCCTTCCGTCTGTGAAGGCATGTTTTAGCGCATTGGTCAGGAGCTCGTTTATGATAAGCCCCAGCGGAATGGCTGTGTCTATATCGAGAAATGTGTCGCTGATGTCCAGCTTTAATTCGACCTTGCCGTCATCTTTATTATAGGTATCAAAGAGTTCTGTTATGAGGGTTGTTGTGTAGTCTTTGAAGTTGAGGTTTTTAAAGTCTGTGGTCCTGTAGAGCTTGTCGTGTATGAGGGCCATGCTCTTTATCCTGTGCATGCACTCTCTGAGAATATCGACCATTTTTTCGTCGGAGACAAATTGGGACTGGAGCGTGAGGATGCTGGAGATTATCTGCATGTTGTTCTTTACTCTGTGGTGGATCTCTTTGAGGAGGACTTCTTTTTCTTCGAGGGAATGTTTGATTTTTTCTTCGGCGCGTTTTTTCTCGGAGATGTCTTCAAACATCTCTATTGCAGCGACGACTTTTCCCTCTTTATCTTTAATGGGGGTGGATATGATCCTGTAGTTTATTATTTTATCGCCTGCCGGGGTTTCGGTTATTGCTTCGTGAACCTGTCCGTCTTCAAGTGTTTTGGCGATAGGGCAGTATGAGCAGATATCCTCTTTTGGGGGTTTGTTAAAAACCTTGTAACAATGCGGCTTTTTTGAAACGTCTATTTCGGGAAACCACTCTTTTACTTTCTTATTTAATGTGATTATCTCCATATTGCGGTTTATAAGAGCCACGCCGATTCCGATGTTTTCAACAACATTTCTGTATTTTTCTTCGGATGTTCTTAAAAATTCTTCCGCTTTCTTTCTTTTTGTAATATTAACAATAAGAACGAAAACGCTTAAAATAAGAATGGCGAGAACAGATAAAACCATCCAGATTATTTCTTTGTATACCTGAAAAAAGGGAGAGGGTTGGTTGAGAACAATGCTTCCTTCGGGAAGCTGGACAAAAAGAACTTTAAAGCGCTTGAGCTGTTTGTAATCGAACATATATCTGTTGGGGCTTTTTTTAAGGACGGGGATATTGTCGGCCTTTTCTCCCCTTAGTATCCTTAGCGCCATCTTTCCGGCCGCTTCGCCCTGATAAAAACCGCTGAGGACCATTCCCCCCATCACCCCGTATTGAATACGATTAGTCCAGCAGGTATATACAGGAACTTTAGCATTTGCGGTAATTAGTAAGAGCTGCTCTTCTATCGAGAAAAACTTTCCGGACCTGTCACGTGAAAAATGGAGAAAAAGCACGATGGAGTCTTGCGGCAGTTCTTTCAGCTTTTTTTCGAGCTCCCCTGCCTTAAGGTTATCCCATAATATGAACTGCAGCGATTTTTTGTAGTCCGGGATAATTTTTTTGAACTTTTCCGCATTGATCCTCCCGCTTTTGGTCTGATCGCTGATCGCGTAGACCTTTTGGGTTCGGGGATGCAGTTTCAGGGCGATGTCAACCGTGCTTTTGATATCGATGTCTTCTGCCACGCCTGTAATGTCGTTGTGGCCGGTTAACATTGAGTCTTCAAAATTGTTGACGCCGCAAAAGACCATAGGGGCAAAGGGAAACAATACGCTCCGATTTTTTAGCAGGAATTGAAATGCATTGTCGTCGCTGGATATAATAAGATCGAAGTCTTTTTCAGGAAATTTATGAAGATACAGCTCGAAAAGGTTCTGAAAATGTTTGTCGTCCTGCATTCTTTTCGTATCCATATATTCGGCATGAATATCAACCTTTTCTTTGTTGAGAACAGACCTGATCCCTTCCAGAACATTATCAGACCAGGGATAACCTTGATGATAGGAATTGAGGAAAAGGACATGCTGCTTGTGGTCGGGAAAAGACGAGGGAGGATAAACGAGCAGAAACAATATTAACAACAAAGCAAGGCTGATAAGTCTTCTTATTATTTTCAAGACCACCCCCTTTTAATAGTATTATACTACCAGAAAAGTCAGACAAAATCAATGTTTTTAATAGATTGTGTGCTGAATGGAAGGATGAGGGCTAAGGACATTTAAAATGCCTTTTACCCCCCTGCTCTGATTTGCAGGTCTTTTCCAGGCGGGCGGGGAAAGAGAGGCAGGAGGGCTGGACCTCGAGTATACAGGACCTAAAGTTTGTCTTTCCGGAGTCCGTAACGCACGGATCGGAGCCCGGCCCTCTCTGCCGACTTTGTTTTTTTAAGCCCCTTTCTGCTTTTCAGGCATTTTTCAAGTTTTTCTCTTCCCCATTACGATTTTTCAGGTCAAGGGTGAAGCGAGCGAGGAAAAAAGAAGCAGCATGTTTGAAGCCGGAGGCAAGTTCTGCTTCGCCGAAGTGAACAAGGCCTTAACCGCCCGGAAAAATCGTCGGGGGCACCCTTCTTTGCTTACTTTCTTGGGTGAACAAGAAAGTAAGGTAAATTCCTGAAAAAAGGGGCCGGGGTGTCCTTTCTTGGTTTACCTTGTTTGGACAGGCAAACAAGGTAAACTAACACCTACCTTTTTACTTCGACCAGTCCTTTTAATGTTTTCGGGAGCTTTTTCTTCATTTTCCCTTCCGGCACCCTCACAGGAACAAATGGAGGCTGGCCCATGCTCTTTAAAACCTTTAAGCCGCCTTCGGGGTCTAGCATATATTTTAAGAAGGCCTCTGCGGCCTCTTTATTTTTTGCATCCCTGAGGATGGTGATGCCGTAGGTTACGGACTTGCCTTTCAGCTCCATCATGGTTCCGGGCTTCTTGCCGGTGACCTTCACAACAGCCTGTTTGTAAAAATTGTCATGCCTGTAGTTTCCCAGGTTTATCTCGTCGGGCAGGATAACGTACTTCAGGCCGTGCTGGACAGCCACGGAGAGATATTCCCACGCATAGTCGATCTGGCCTGATTTGAGAAGCGTGATAAGCTCTTTGGCCTTGGGCCTCACGTTTGACTGCGGGCGGTTGGCGATGATCTTGTCATAAAGGCCGGATTTTTTATAATGCTTTTCGGCAAGCTGCAGGACCATGAGCGAACGGTAGCCGCACGGGTCGAGGTTGGGGTCGGAATGCCCCCAGCTGACATTTTTCTCCTGAAGTATCTGGTGCCAGTTATCGGCGTTCACTTTGTTGGCATACCGGCTTTTACCTGTGTAGCAGAGCACGAGCTGGTTGGTGGCAAAGCGGATGTTCCAGTCGGCGTATTTGGGGATGAGCAGTTTGTCGATAACCTTGTAGTCGGCCGAGGCCATGATATCGCACGGTCTTTTCTTATCGGTTATCTTTCTGGCAGCTTTTGTACTGCCGGAGGCTTCACGGAGGAGGTCAACCTTCGGATACCTGGCCTCGAAATTTTTTTCCATGGTCTTAAAGGGAACGTTCAGGCTTCCCGCATGGAACATGACAAGCTTGCCGTGGGGTTCGGCAGAGGCTGTTGTTGAAAATAAAAGGGCAAAACCAAAAACAACAAAAACGATGAGCAGTAAACTTTTTTTCATCTTCTCTTCTCTCCTTTCCTCTTCTTAAGCGTTCTTTAAATTATCCGCGGGAATTAACAGACGAAATTTCTCTTCACATCACCTCCTATTAAACAGGCGCCCACAGGTTTAATGCTTAAAACAAAAGTAGGGGAAGAAGTTTTAAGTTAAATTTTTCCTGTGGACGCCCGCAAATTGATCTGATTTCGCGAATACACTCTTCGGAAAAAAATAGTAACGGGAAATATAAAGGCGTAAAAAAAGCACCCTGGAAAATGAGGCGCTACGTTTTGATATGATTTCTCATATTTTCTCCTTTCCAAGTACGGGAGGCAATGCCGTTTCCAGCGTTACCCTTACGTCCGGCCCCCTTTGGCTTTCGCCTTTAGGAAAACCGGCTCGGAGTTTTTATTTGAATGTTCGCTCACAATGACAGAGCTGTTAAAACTTAAAAATCTTTTTTGCTTCTTGAAAATCTTTTTACGGCCAGTTTAGCCTTTCTCCACTGTTATAGCTTGCGGGCATCACTGCCGCTCCAGAACGCCTTGCTGGCCACCCTGACTGTCAGGACATTTTTGCTTTTCATCTTCAATTCCGACAGGTAACAGAAAACCGTTTCGGTCTTGAAGCTTAAAACCCCGCTCTCTTTCAAGTTAATCCATACGGGCTGGCCGTAATTTCTTTCCAGAATACGGATAACCTCTCTGTGATAGTGGCTTATGTGGGCCAGCCAGCTCTCGGGCGGATAGATGAGCTGGATGCCGGCCTGCGGGGCCAGACCGTCCTTTTCCAAAATCTCAAAGATTGCGAGAACATCCTTTTTTATTTTCCGGTAAAAAAGATGCTTTCTGTCTATCTCGGGAAAAGCAGAATTGCTCTTCCTGTTTGCGTTCCCTTCTTCTATCATGTCGAGGCTCCGGCATTGCTCCAGCAGTTTTGAGATATTTCTCTTGCCTATTGACTCCAGAAGAAAAAAGGTCTTTTCCAGCTGAAAAGAGAAACTTTTTTTTATTTCGGGCTTCTCCCCTTTAGCAGCTGAAACTCTCCTTTTAGATTTAAGAACCGGTTTTCTGGGTTTTTCCATTGTTATTACTGCTTTATTATCAATTAATTGCATAATCCCTGCTGTATCTAAAAGCGTGAAGTTGATTATAGAAACATTTCCCATTCCTTTTAAACAGGCGCCCACAGGTTAAATGCTCAAAACAAAAGTAGGGGAAGAAGTTTTAAGTTAAATTTTTCCTGTGGACGCCCAATAATCGATTGAACTCTTGAAGTTGTCTTCTTAGAAGAATGGGATATGCGGGCGTAAAAAAAGCACCCTGGAAAATGAGGTGCTCTGCCTTGTATGGTCTCTCATGTTTTCTCCTTTCCAAGTACGGGAGGCAATGCCGTTTCCAGCGTTACCCTTACGTCCGGCCCCCTTTGGCTCTTGCCTTTAGGAGGGACGGCTCGGAGTTTTTATTTAAATGTTCGCTCACAGTGCCACAGTTGTTAAAACCTGTCAAGTTTTTTCTTTGGGAGGACGAACTGGTTTTTTTGCGGCTTTCCGGCAGGGATTTTCATTGACTCATTACTGGTTTTTTGCTATCTAATTACGAAACCATATTAAAAGGAGAAGGATTCATGATAAAGAAAATCGTTCTGGCTCTTGCCGTATTGTTCCTGCTGGCCGGTTTTCAGGGCGTGGATGCAAAGTCAAAAAAGAACAGGGCCGCCGAGAGAGCCGAGAAGCAGCAGCAAAAAAAAGAGCGGCTCAGAGAGAAAATGCTGGAAAACCAAAAACGCTATAGAGAAAGAAAAGAGATACAGATGCAAAAAGAAGAAGCCCTGAAAAACAGGGAGCAGGACCCGGCCCAAAAGGCACTGGAAGAACAAAACCGCTATGAACAGCGGACAAGAACAAGAAGCCGGGAAGAAAAAACATACCAGATGCAGGAAAGAGAAATGAACATGGGTCAAGAGCAGGGCATGGGAGATTACGGACAGGGCATTGGCAGCGGCATGGGGCAGGGCGGTTCCAAGGGGTCAGGCAGTGGAGGCGGAAGAGGACGCGGAAGATAATAAAAAAACCATTTGTGTTATCATTTTATTTTTTCAGGCAGAAAACGGGAAAGGCCCAATACAGGAAAACGGATGCATAAGGAGAAAGAATATGAAGGTTTCGACGAAAAGGGTTGAGGGTTTAAAAGAATATTACGGAAAAATCCTGCAGACAAAAAAAGATCTAAAAACGAGCGTCTGCTGTTCCACCAATTCCTACCCACAGCATATCAGGGAGATCGTAGAGGAGATATATCCTGAAATCCTTGAGAAGTTTTACGGCTGCGGCTCGCCTATTCCCGATGCGCTGGAGGGGTGCACTGTTGTCGACCTGGGCTGCGGAACAGGAAGGGATGTTTATATCGCTTCCAAACTTGTCGGAGAGAGCGGAAAAGTTATCGGCGTGGACATGACAGACGAGCAGTTAGAAGTTGCAAGAAAATATCAGGACAGCCAGGCAGAGAAATTCGGCTTTTCCAAGTCGAACGTCGAGTTTAAAAAAGGGTATATCGAAAACCTGAAAGAGATGGGGATAGAGGACAACTCTGCTGACGTGGTCATATCAAACTGCGTTATCAATCTCTCTGCCGACAAAAGGAGCGTTTTCTCTGAAATATTCCGCATACTGAAACCCGGCGGCGAGCTTTTCTTCTCGGACATCTTTACATCCCGCCGCATTCCCGAAGAATTAAGCACTGACCCTGTACTTATCGGCGAGTGCATCGGCGGAGCAATGTATGTTGAAGATTTCCGAAGGCTCTTAAGAGATCTTGGATGCCAGGACTGCCGTGTCTTTTCCGAAAGGAAGATAGAAGCAACAAACGACGAAATAAAAGCACAGCTCGGCATGATAGAGCTTTACTCGAGAACGGTCAGAGCATTCAAGCTCGACTGTCTGGAGGACATCTGCGAGGACTACGGACAGGTGGCCTATTATCTCGGGACAATGCCTAATAACCCCGTTTCCTTTACACTCGATGACCATCATGTTTTTGAGAAGAACAAGCCGATGCTCGTCTGCGGCAACTCTGCCGCCATGGTTCAGGAGACACGGTTCGGAAAATACTTTAACGTGACCGGCGACAGGAGCGTTCACTTCGGCCCATTCCCCTGCGGCCCGGCACCGGAAGCGGGAAACTCAGACGACTGCAGCCCGGGTTCCTGTTGTTGATAAGAGGAAAAAAACTATTTGAATAAAAAAGGGCGGGATTTTTACACCCCGCCTTTTTTTATTTTGACTTTTCTATGCAGAATAGGGACTTTTTATCGGCAACCATTTTTCACCAGAGAGTCTATAAATCTTGCCGGATGGATTGAGACCCCAGACTTCTCCGTCTGCCCCGGCTGATATATTTTGTAATGTTCCATTAAATTTTGTCCACGATTTTCCGTTATATCGGACGACACGATTGTCAGGCGTGACCCCCCATAAAGGCGACCCGGAAATCTGAAAAAGAGTGCCCTTCACCTTCGTCCATGTATTAGACGTTCCGTTATATTTTAAAACCTTACCGCATGAATCTACACCCCAGACCGGTCCATTTCCAGTTGTGGAAACCCAGTAGAGATTACAATTTATGACCTTCTTTACCCACTCGCCAGTTTCAGGGTCAACAGCATAACGATAGGCTATATTCTCATCACCTTTTTTCTTAGCAGTATTTTTGGGGTTAGGACCAACTGCCCATATGTCATCACTTAGGTCATGCACACTGACCTGAAGTATATTTTGATCGCTAGTAAATTTCTCTATCGGAAGTCTTAACCACTTGCCATCTTCATAAGTATAAAAATAATAAACGGTAGCGCCCAAAGCAGTTCCATCACTTCCCGCAGAAAGACAACGAAGGGAAATACCATCACTCATTTTAACATCCATTTTTTGCCATCCTTCACCATCGTATTTAAAGACCTCTCCTGTAATATCATTGAGCCCCCAAATATTCTGAGCATTCCCCACAGAGATCCGGGTCAAACCCTTTTTACGGTCAGCAAACCGCTTAGCGAACTTAGACATTGGCTTGCGGGTTTTGTTTAGCCTTTTTTCAATACCTTTGTCTGACATCTGATTGTGCTCCATTCCGCACAAATGACAAAATTCATGAAATATTGTATAAGGGTCCATTTTACTTACAATGCCATCCGAAGCCTTGTAATATCTGGGAATTTGAATACAAGCGTCTTCCGGATTATTTTCTTTTTCAAGATACCACGGTTTTCTCATCCTGGCTCCGGCTTTAATATTTCGGTTATGCCATAAGACAAGAATGTCTGCAGAAAACGGCTCTCGCAAAGCATTTATGTAATCTCTTATTTTTTTAATAAATGAAGAGTCCCCATATGCTCCTGGGTTCATGAAGACTGCTGTCAGATTTTTTTCCCAATCTTTTTCCTCTCCGAAATGGTTATTATAAACCAGCTCACCAAGGCCTTCAATAAACTTTATCTCTACATAATAGCCTTTAAAATACGTTTCATTAACTTCTTTAACAACTTTTTGCCACTTTTTAATAAAGTCTTTCACATTATCAGCCAGCGCAGATGTATATAACAGCAATACTTTGATTTTGGTATAAAACTTTTCCCAATTTTCTACGACAACTTTATAACCTCCACCACTCTTTTTTTCAAGAGCACACCTCCAGCTATCTTTTTCAACACGTATACTTTTTGTTTCTGCAAGTGGCTTGAAACCATCCTTATCTTTTGTGAATTTGACGATAAATCCCCAGTCCTGATGAAATGGCTGATAAGGTGTGCCCGTGCGGTCTTTCGTTGTAAGTTTAATAGGACCCGCAATTAGAGGAAAAGGCCATGTATCACCAAGAACTCTCACATATACATCTTCATCTAATGTATTTAGAAAATGAATATAATGTCCAAGCATATTACCCCCCCTTAATTTTTTTATTTTTCTTTTTTGGAATCGGGAATAGAGACGGTTGAGTAATCAGAACTTGAAAGGTAATTATCACCAGAACCCAGTGGGAGGCTTCGTGTAATCAATTATCTTCTATCAAAAAGGCAGGATTAAGTCAACAGGTTTTTGCGGTTTAATCCCCATTACGATTTTTCAGGTCAAGGGTGAAGTGAGCGAGGGAAGAAGCAGCATGTTTGAAGCCGGAGGCAAGGGCATTAAATGCCTTTAACCCCCCATTTTGCTTTTTAGGAATTTTTGAAGCGAATGAGGAAAAAGAGATAGGCTGTCTGAACGAAGTGAGTTGCCTTTCTCGCTGAATGAGCGTCGGAAAAATTCCGTAAAGAAAAGCAACGGGGGTGTCTTTCTTTGGTTCGTTTCTTGGACAAGCAAGAAATGAACAGGCCTTTTTTTATCCCCGCTTGGTCACAAAGGCAACCTTATGCAGAAGCTCGTTCAGGGTCTCGCTTTTTGCTTTGTTCTTTAATTTCTTTCTCAGGCGGGTCAGCCGCTCGCACCCCTGTTTGTATTCATACATCTTCTCCAGGTTGTAATGCGCAAGCGTCAGGTAATACTGCACTTCCAGCTCCACTCCGGAGCCTTTCCATTGGCTGTTCTTTAAACGCTCCGAAAGCCGGTTGAATATGAGCGTCGCCTCCTCCAACCGCTTTGTCTCATAGAGGATGACGCCTTTCATTCTCTGGGCATAGATATCATTGGGATACTGCCTTAAGATCTCTTCGATGAGGGCAAGTGCGTTCTTGTAATCTTTCTCATTATAATAAATACCGATAAGCGCTCCCTTGGCCGTAACGCGCGAATATTTTCCCATTTTTATCGCTATCTTTATCTGCTTGATACCAACTTCTCTCTCGTCGTCAAAGCCGGGCAGGAACCAGAGCACCTTTGATTTAACGCTTCTCCAGTATTTGTAAACTCCGAAACCGTAATGGGCGTCGTAAAGCTCCGGCTTTATCCTGATAGCCCTTTCCAGATATTCGGCACCCTTGCCTGCATCGAGAAAAGCGCCGAACCAGTTGCCGGTTTCACTCCGGTCTATGGCGCGGTATCCGTATGACCCGCCGAGGTAAAAGAGCGCCCATGGATCGTTCCTGTCCGCTTCAACCTGCTTCTCCCCAAGTTCAATGGCCTTATCAATATAATAATAGAATTTCTCGCTGAAGACCCTTGTGCGGTAGTTCTGCATCAGGACCTCGTAAAGGGCGGCAATGTAAAAATAGCCTATGGGGTTTTCTTCGTCTTGCTTGATTATCTCTTGAAAGACTAAAAGCGCCCCCTCGACATCTTCTTTATGAACTTTATGAATACCCTTATGGATAAGCCTGTCCACGCGGCCGTTTATTGTAACCCCCGCAAAAGCCGGACCGGAAAAGACAAACCCTGACCAGATGAAAGATATGATGACAATTTTTATGATCTTTTTAAGTCTCATTGAACGCCTTTTTAAAGAGTTTCTCTTTAGCTGTTAACGTTCCCGGCGGCACGTCCGCCCCCGGCAGAGGAGACGCGGAAAACCGCCTCCCCCCTGCGGCAAAAAGAGGCTTGCCGCCTGTTCCTCTTCTCTCTTATCGGCACAAAGCCAGATGACCTTAGCCGGTCAGCTGATATTTCTTGTCTGTTCTTCCTTTTTATCGGGCCGGCTTCCCTGCACCCTGTATGAGGCCTTTAGATGACAGCAACAGAGAGAACAAGAAGGGCAACAACACAGGCCTGCTCAAAAAAGACAACATACTGCTTTACGTATTCCATTGTCTCACCCCCTCTCTTGTTCGCCTTTATATAAATGGAATAATCAGGTAATGTCGTATCGGCAGAAATATGAAAAAACTTTATAGGGAAATATGGGGATTCAGAAAAGGTGTGGTTATAAGAAAAGAATACAGGGGGAAAAAGCGGATTTAGCGGTCTTTATGCTCTTTGAAAAGTATCTGGAATTCGGCCCCGTTCTCTTTGCTGATTTTGACCTGGCCGCCGAGCTGTTTCACGAGAATATTGACCATCTGCAGACCGAGCGAGCTGGCATTTCTCAAATCAAAATCCTCCGGCAGGCATATCCCGTTGTTCTTTATCTTCAGCTCCATCTTTTTATCACCGGCATCTTTCAGGGATATGGCCACTTCCCCTTTCCTGTCGTTGGGGAAGGCATACTTCAGGGCATTGGACAGGACCTCGTTGATAATCAGGGCACAGGGAATGGCCGTGCTGATATCGAGAAAGACCTTCTGGATATCGATGTTCAGGGCTATCCTTCCCCTGTCAACCCCATAAGTGTAAAAGAGGGTCTCGCCGATGGTCTCGATATATTCTTTCAGGTCTATTTTGGCAAGGTTTTCCGACTGGTAGAGCTTTTCATGGCCGAGAACCATGGTCTTGATGCGGTCCTGACAGTCCCTGTATATATCGGCGGTCTCCTTATCCTTGATAAGGGAGGACTGGAGGGCAAGCAGACTGGATGTAACCTCCAGGTTGCTTTTGACCCGGTCGTGTATCTCTTTTAAGAGAACCTCCTTCTCTTCAAGGGAGGTCTTTATCAGCTGTTCCGCTCTTTTCCTCTCCGAAATCTCCTGCCCGAGATCATTAAACAGCCTTGCGTTCTCAAGGGCTATGGCGGCCATATCGGCAAAGGCCATGAGAAGTTCCACGTCGTTCTCGGTAAATTTTCTTAAGTCTTTTGTATAGATATTGATAACACCGATCGTCTTTTCTCCCGTTACCATCGGAACGCCGAAGAAAGAGACATGTCCGAGCTTCTTTGCCACGTCGCGGTGCTTTTTGATATACCGTTTATCCTTGAGCACATCATCGACGATTATCGGCTCTCTCTTTTCTGCGATGATACCGCTGAGGCTCTCGCCGATCCTTAACCGTTCCTTCTGCATCAGCTCAAGGCCCTCTGCGGTGCCGCCGCCTCTGATAAGGTAGGCGCCCTCTTTCAGCCAGAATTTACAGACATCGGCATCGAGAAGCCTGGCGGCCTGCTCGGCTATCCATGGGATAAGCTCTTCTTTTGAACTGAGGGATGTTATCTTCTTGCCCAGCTCGTACAGGGTCATGAGCTGCTCTGATTTCTTTTCCAGCTCTTCCTCTGCCTTTAGGTGCTTGACCTCTGAAATCTCCAGCGCCCTGACCCGCCGCCGGAGCTTTTCCAGCTCGGCAAATAACTGCTCCTTTGTCTTCTCTTTAGTATTCATATCGCTTCCTTGCTCCCGGTAACATGCTTCCCTACTGTAAATATAACTCATAAAAAAATAAAATCTAATAAAATTATATACAGGATAAAAATTATCCAAATTCTTGACTTGAAAAAACGAAATATGCCAAAATTTGAAAGGCCAAAGAACAATGGTAAAAACAAAGATAATATAGCAGAAAAGGCTTGAAGAATCAAGAGGATAATTCCCTTCTTGCCCACCCGGAAAAGGCGGCCGGCCGGATACAATTTTCCGGTTCAGGTGAAAAATTTCTTGCCAATTCAAAAAATATAAGTATTATTCACTGGTTGAAGATAGAGTTTACTTTAAAAATTCCCTGTCAGTCTGGCAGGTTTTTTTGTGTGCGGTCAAAGAGGCTGATTTTTAAAGAGAAAGAGGCTTACAAATGGTGCAAAAACTGTTAGGACTGGGTATCTCAGGGGCGCTTGGAACCATAGCGCGCTATACCCTGAGTTCGGGCATTCAACGGATCATGGGGGGCGGTTTCCCGTGGGGGACGTTTGTCGTCAATATACTCGGCTGTTTCCTCGTCGGCCAGTTCGTCGGGTTTGCCGACCATTTTATCAAGGTGAGCGGGGAGACACGGACCATCATCCTTATCGGCTTCATGGGCGCATTCACGACCTTTTCGACCTATATCCTTGAAACAGGCAAGCTTTTCAATAATGACCAGTGGCTCCATGCCTTCGGCAATATCTTCCTGCAGACAGGCGTCGGCTTTTTCGCCCTCTTCCTCGGCTTTATACTGGCCCGTTCTTAGAAGAAAAGGGATTCTTTACTTTTTTTGCGTGCCCCAAAAAAAGCCTGTTAACCTTTTTTAGACCTTATTTTTTCGAGGTCTTTTTCCGAAATGATCTTTCTCCAGCCATCTACAAATCTCTTTTCCAGGCCATTTTCTTCTTTTTCCTGATTCTGTTCTTCTGAAGGGGATTCATTAAGTTCCATAAATTTGCCCTCCTGTTTTTTTTATAGGTTAATTATATAAGTCATTAATTTTTAGTCAATTTATTTCAAAGGGGATTTCTTTACATTTTTGTTTCTGCTATAATAAAAATAGTATTCATAAACCGGAGCGTATCGATGGACCCTGTTGACAGAAAACTCCTCAACCTTCTTCAGGCGAGCCTGCCCCTGGAGGAAAGGCCCTTTTTAAACCTCGGCGAGAGGCTTCTCCTTTCTGAAAAAGAGGTGATTGAAAGGACCGAGAACCTTAAAAAAGAAGGGGTTATCCGCGAAATAAGCGCCATCTTCGACACGAAAAAGCTCGGCTATCAGAGCGCCCTTGTGGGAATGAAGGTAAAGCCGGAACTGCTGGATGGGGCAGGGGAGATAATCAGCAGGCACCCCGGCGTGAGCCATAATTATGCCCGGAAACACGATTACAACCTCTGGTTCACCATCGGCCTCCCGCCCGAAGTTTCAATGGAAGAGACCGTGAACGGCCTGAAAGAGTCTGTTGGTGCAGATGATGTCCTCCTCCTCCCGGCAATCCACATCTTCAAGATAGGCGTGAGGCTCAATATGACGCTGACAGACACCCCTAACCTCTCATTCGAAAAACTGGCAAAAGAGAGCAGGGAAGAGGAAGGCGATACAAGCCTCTCCGAAGCCGAGATAAACCTGATAAAGGTTCTTCAGGAAAATTTCCCCATTGAGGAAAGACCGTTCAAAAGCATTGCCAGGAGGCTGAAAATGAACGAGAAAGAGGTCATCTCCATGGTGAAAGCGTTCAAGGAGAAAAAGGTCATGAGGCGTCTTTCGGCTGTTCTCTTCCACAGGAAGGCCGGGTTCACGTCGAACTTCATGGTCGCATGGGAAGTGCCCGAAGAGAAGATAGCAGAAGCGGGGAAGAAGATGGCGGCCTTCCATGCTGTCAGCCACTGCTACGAGAGAAAAACATATGAGCGCTGGCCCTACAACCTCTACACCATGGTCCACGGCCGCTCGAAAACCGAATGCGAGGTCATCATCGGCAACCTCTCAAGGGAAACGGGCATTAAAAAATATCTCATTCTTCCGAGCGAAAAGGAATATAAAAAGGTCAGGCTCAAATATTTTTACGAGATGCCCGGCACATAAATCACCTTCCGGGAAAAAGCGATGCCAGGGAAAGATTTTTCTTACAAGGATCTCCAATTCGCCCTTGACCCGAATGTCATCAACCCCCATTTCGGCTCTTTGCTTATTTCAGAGCACTTACCCCGCTATATTGATAAAGGGGATATTGTCCTCGATCTCGGCACGGGCATCGGGATTCTCGGCATTATCGCCGCAAAAAAGGCGAAAACGGTCTTTGCAAGCGACATCAGCGTGGAGAGCGTCCGCCTTGCAAAAAAGAATGCGGAAACAAACGGGGTGGGAAAAAAGTTTTTTGCCTTTGCCGGCGACATGTTCGAAAATCTGAAGACAAACCGTTTTGACCTTATTATCGGAAATATCCCGATGATGCCCGCGCTTCCGGCCAATCAAAAAGACCCTCTCTCTCACGCAAAGGACGGCGGGCCTGACGGGAGACATTTCCTCGACAAGATGATAAAAGAAGCGCCGGATTATCTGAAGGACAGGGGGAAGCTCCTGTTCCAGCAGTTCGATTTTCTCTGTGTCCGGACAACATTAACAAAGATGGAAGAGAAGGGCTTTACAGCAAAAATAATCGACGCAAGGGTTCATGCTCTCGGCCCCACAGGGAGGGAGAGGCTGGAATATCTCAGAAGCCTCGGCATCGATTCGCTCATCCATGAAAAGCGCGCCCTGCCCCTTTGCAAACGGTATGCAGTTCTCGGAATTAAAAAATAGCAAAACCAGGAAGGCTAATTCATGAAGATGTCCTGTCTTAATGTGCCGTATTTTGTAAAGCAAAAGGGCAGCGTCATCAGGATAGTGAGCAAAACGCTCGCAATGGTGCTGACCACAATCGCAATCATGATCACGATCTGATACTTGATCGCGACCTCGGGGCTTGCTCCCCCCAGAATAACGCCCGTCATCATGCCCGGAAGGGCAACAATCCCCATCGTCGCCATAGCTGCAAGAGTGGGCTTGAGCGCAAGCTGAACGCTTTCCCTCAGATAAGGAAGCATGGCCTCACGGAGGGACGCGCCGAGAGACAGCACATATAGAAACTTCTTCAGGTCCTTCTTAATGTTTGCATAGAAAGCCGAAATGCCGACGATGTTCCCCCTCAACGAATTGCCGAGAAGCATCCCGCCCAGAACAATCAGATATCTGGCGTCAAAAACATTGTCCAGCCGGATAACCACGATATTGAGGTAAAAAATAATCACGAACGTGGCCAGCGAAAAAGACAGGAACACGGGGAAGAGCACCTTGCTGACCTTCATCGACGAACTGCGAACGGCCGAAACAACAGCCACAAGAATCATAACCACAAGCCAGACCATATTAAGAAGGGAATTATTCCAGACAAAAAGGTATTTCAGGAAGATACCGATAAGAACCAGCTGAATTGACATCCTCACGACAGAATACAAAAGAGGCTTGATCAGGCCGAAGCCATAAAAAAAGCTTAAAAAAACAGGCACCGCCAGCAGTAAAAAGCTGAGCAGCAAAGAAACAACTGTCATGTCTATTGTTTCCATTTTCCGGCCTCCAGGTCAAAAGTTTTCACCTCCGGCTTCTTAAGCCAGGCAGGGTCGTGTGAAACCACAACAACAGTCCAGTCATCCCTGCTGGTAAAATAGTCGACTACCTTCTCCTTAAGGTGTTTATCAAGGGCCGATGTTATTTCATCGAGAAGGTAAACGCTCCTTCCCAGCAGAACAGAAACAATGATGGCCAGCCTCTGCCTCTCGCCACCGGACAGCTCGACGATATTCTTATGCAGGACATCAATATCAAGTTCGAAGTATTCCACCAGCTCGATCATCCTTTTTTCCGGAAAACCTGAAACAGCATTCGCCTTCAACCCGAAAAAATATTGCAGCCGGTCAATAACCTTATTGTCTCCGATACTGACATCCTGGTCGACAAACGCAATTTTCCTGCGCACATCCCAGACATTCTTTTCTGTAACAGGAACCCCGTCAAAACAAACCTCTCCTTTCTCGGCAAGCGCAAAACCGAGAATAAGATGAAAAAGAGAGGACTTGCCCAGGCCGGACCTGCCGAGGATGACAGCCTTGTCCCCCTGCCTGATGTCAAAGGAGAGGTCGCTGAAAACCTGCTTGCTCTTATAACTCAGGAAAACTTTATCGAATTTAATCATGACAATACCGGATTGCTAAAGCTGTATAAAAGACCCTGAAGCGAAGTTACAAAGACGCGCTATTTCCCTTTTCGAAGTATGTATTCATTTTCTGTAGCTATGCAATCATTCCCTTCAAGAATACAGTCAACAATAATACCTTGAGAATCGGTTACAAACCTGGTCACACACCAGTATTTTTCAGGACGATCGAAGATGATTAAATATCTTTTGTGTTTATACTCTAAGATCTTGCCCCCGCGGGACAGGGCGGCCGAGTTGTGCGGGGGGCCCCAGCGGATAATAAGGTCATCTGAGTGGCGGCCTTTCCAGGAATCGACGAGTTTTCTGTGATTTTCAGTGGTGGCGCATGAGCTGATAAAAAACACAAAAACCAGTATAAAAAACAGTTTAAACCGCATTCTTAAGCCTCCTGTTTATAAAATTAGCTGAAAATCCGGCTTAAAGCTCTTTGTAAATCCTGATATGTTCGTCGCACTCCCTTTTCGGCGAATGGGCAAGCTGTATCCTCTTTTTTGCTTCCTGTCCGAGTCTCTTTCTTAAATCCTTATCTTTCAGGAGTTTTTCGGCCTTTTTTTCGAACTCCTCCTCCCCTTCAAAGAGAAGGCCGTCTTTTCTGTCTTTAATAATAGCCCGGTTCCCCGGAATGTTCGACACCAGAACCGGCTTTCCAAGGCTCATGGCCTCAAGGATCGAGTTGGGCATGCCCTCGGAAAGGGACGAATTGACAACAACATGGGACGCCCTGTACAGGCCATACATCCTCTCATGCGGGACCGCTCCGAGATAGGTGACCCAGTCAAGCCCCTTTATCTTCTTAATAAAGCCCTGCCCGCTTCTCTTATCGATAACAGCCCCGGCATAGACAAGCCTTATTTCAGGATATTGTTTTTTAAGGCGTTTAAGCGGTTTCAACGCCAGGTCGACATTCTTTACCCCGCGGATTCCCGCGGGAACAAAAAAGATGAAATGGCCTTTTTTCAGGCTGAGCGCATCAAGAACATGATACGCCTTTTTTTCAAGGCTGACCGCATGCGGGATGATATGAATGCTATTCTTCTTAAGACTCGGAACCTCTTTCAGGATAATATCCCTTGTAAAGGGCGCAAAAACGATGATCTTATCCGCCATCTCAAGCGTTTTGACGACGACCGGCCTTTTTCTTTTATCAAAAAGGTCGATATTGAAGTCCGTTCCCCGAAGCGATATGACCAGCGGAAGGCCTGTCCTTTTTTTCAGAACCTGCACGATGCGGCCGGTCTTATAGGCATGGAAGCCGTGAATGATATCGGGCTTAAAAGAGGCAATCTCTTTATAGACATCCCTCTTGTCGGCATACTCCGGAAGGCAAAACGCCTTCACCTCTACGCCCCTATCCATCAGGCCGGAAACAAGCCGGTATATGGAAAGGGAGTTCCCCCTGATAAAGGGAAGGCAAAAGGGCCCGATAATGGCGACTTTCATAATATCCTTTCCGCTCTTTATATGCTCTCTACTATACCAGAAAGGCGCTCTTTTTCAAGCTTTCCCCTGTCTGGAAAGAGGCGGTCTTGTCATGAACTTCAGGTCTTCCATGTCTTTGTATGTCAACCCCTCCCACTGGCAGGGGACAATGGTGTTGTTATGAACAAGCGGCTCATCCCTGATGGGAAACTTCGAGGCCCTGACCGCATCGTCAAAGAGCCGTGTTCCGGGAATGGGGGAGTATTCGGTTATCATCGGCCTTGCGCCGGACTCTTTGACAAAGCAGATGGTCTCTATCACGTCCTCTTTTTCCTGAAAGGGGAGTCCGGCGAGTATATAGACCCCTATGTCGCGGGGAGGAAAACCGGCCTCTTTGAGATGGCTAACCGTTTCTTTAAACTCCTCGTTGGTTATCTTGCCGCCGCTGCTAAGCTGGCGTTTCACATCGGATGTTTCCAGCCCCCACCGGATCGTTCTGAATCCGGCTATTTGCATGAGCGAAGCAAGGGTTGATGTCATGCCCCTAAGATGCAGGCCGTTCGGGGCGTGGAGGTTGCACACGATCTTCCTCTGTAATATCTCTTCGAGAATCGGGATGAGATGCTCTTCTGGTTTATAGAGAAGGGCGTCGTCATAAAAAGCAAAATCCTTAACCCCTTTTTTCTTATGCCAGTATTCGATCTCGTCCGCGACGAGGAGAGGGTCTTTGAACGTAAAGCCGGGGCTGAGAAGCGGCGAGGCGCAGTAGAGGCAGGAATAGGGACACCCCCTTGAGGTGAGAAGGCAGACAGTGTCAACCTTTCCCAAAAGCCCGAACATCGGGTATCTGTCCGGCGCTTCTTTTTCTTCTGAACCGCTTTTATGACCGGTCAGCCTGTCGAGAAAGTCCGCGGTCTTATTGATATCCTCTGCTTTTAATACATGATCCGCGCCGGAGTGCTTTTCTGCATGCTCATGGCAGAGCGTCGCATAAATCCCTCCGAGTATTACCGGCACATCCGGGAAAACCTCTTTTGCCATCTCGATTGCCATAAACGGCCCAGGATACCAGTAGGTCATCATTGAGGTTACCAGTATGGCATCAGGGACAGGCCTTCCGGACATCTCCTTTTTGAAAAGCTCCGGCGTGATCCCGTAGCGGCTGTACCTCCTGGGTATCTCTTTGAACAGCTCTGGTTTTTTGATGTTCTCCTTGTAGAACCGGCCCGCGCCGAACTTCCTTCTCTTCAGGGCTTTACCCGAAGCAGAACCCTTCATCTCCGGATGGTGAATATCGAGGCAGTCGATAAAGGAGATGTCATACCCCCTCTCACTGAGCACCCGGGCCAGAGTAAGGAAGCCGAGCGGCTTTAACCATAAGTCATAGCAGGCAAAATCATGAATCCAGGGATTGATGAGAAGAAGTTTCTTTTTCTTTTTCATGGACGGCTTTGCCCCGCTTTCCTGTTTTTTCGGAAATATGAATATTATAATTGATAATAAATGTATTTGACAAGCTTTCAAAAAACCTTTACTATAAAAATAACAAGTTGGGAAACATCATTGAGGTAGACATTCCAAATTTTACACACAAACTAATTTCTCTTTTCCCTCTTCCGTCATAAAATAAAAAACTCCCTGAAGTTTTTTATACAGGAAGGTCAAATAAGGAGACATCAATGGCTCAAAAACCGGAAGCAGACAAAAAAACAGAAGCTGCGGAGAAACCCGATAACAAAACCGAGACCGCGCCAAAGGCCCCAAGAAAACCACGCCTAAAGGCAAAAGAGGTCGTAGCAACGGACAAGAACTCTCTCAACCTGAAAGACCTCAAAGAGCTGGAGATAAAAAAGCTCATCAAGATGGGACATGACCAGAACATCGAGAACCTGAGCGGGCTTCGAAAGCAGGCCGTTATCTTCAAAATCCTCAAGGTCCACGCCGAAAAGGAGGGGATTATCTTCGGGGAAGGCGTTCTGGAGGTTCTGCCGGAGGGCTTCGGGTTCCTAAGGGCCACCGACTGTAACTATCTGCCCGGCCCGGACGATATCTACGTATCCCCTTCACAGATAAGAAAATTCGACCTTTTAACCGGCGACACCGTGGCCGGACGGATAAGGCCCCCTATCGGAGATGAGAAATATTTTGCCCTCGTAAAGGTTGAAGCGGTCAATTTCGAAGCGCCTGAACTCGTGCCCCACCGGATATTGTTCGACAACCTGACCCCGTTCTACCCGAGAGAGAGGATACATCTCGAAACCACCTCTGAAGACAGTTCATCGCGGGTCATGGACCTCCTGACACCGATAGGAAAAGGGCAGAGGGGCTTGATCGTGGCGCCGCCGAGAACAGGAAAGACGATGCTCCTCCAGTCCATAGCCAACTCCATCACGACCAATCATCCCGAAGTCATCCTTATCGTCCTCCTCATCGACGAGAGGCCTGAAGAGGTTACCGACATGGAGAGGTCTGTGAACGGAGAGGTTATCAGCTCCACCTTTGACGAACCGCCGAACAGGCACGTCCAGGTTGCCAATATCGTTCTGGAAAAGACCAAGAGGCTTGTCGAATATAAAAAAGACGTGGTGGTTCTGCTTGACAGTATCACCAGACTGGCAAGGGCGCATAATGCCGTTGTCCCGTCCAGTGGAAAGGTGCTCTCCGGCGGTGTTGATTCAAATGCCCTGGAAAAACCGAAACGGTTCTTCGGCTCCGCGCGAAACATCGAGGAGGGGGGAAGCCTCACCATCATTGCCACAGCCCTTATCGATACGGGAAGCCGTATGGACGAGGTTATCTTCGAGGAATTTAAAGGAACGGGCAACATGGAAATAATCCTCGACAGAAAGCTGGTCGACAAAAGGGTATTTCCGGCCATTGATATCAACCGTTCGGGAACCCGGAAAGAAGAGCTTCTGCTCAATCCGGAGGAACTGAACAAGATCTGGGTTCTTAGAAAGGCGCTCAGCACCTTCCCGGTTGTCGAGGGAATGGAATTTCTCCTCGACAAAATGCACAAGGGAAAAACCAACGCAGATTTTCTAGGCGCCCTTAACGTCAAAGGATAATCCTTCCTCAGCCATGCGTGCCGTTGTCCAGAGAGTAAAAGAAGCAGGGGTAAGTGTGGACGGCTCTCTTCTGGGTCAGATAAAAAGAGGGCTTGTCATTCTGCTCGGTATGGGGCAGGACGATAAAGAAGAGGACGCCGATTACCTCCTTTCCAAAATCATCCACTTAAGAATCTTTGAAGACGCCGAGGGTAAGATGAACCGCTCCCTTCTCGATATAAAGGGAGAGATGCTCGTCATTTCCCAGTTCACGCTTTACGGCGACTGCCGGAAAGGTAGAAGGCCATCCTTTGTATCTGCGGCCGAGCCAAAAAAGGCCGAGAGCCTGTATGAATATTTCATCAAAGGGGGAGAAAAGGCCGGCATCAAAACCGTTCCCGGAAAGTTTCAGGCCATGATGGACATAAACCTTGTCAACCAGGGGCCGGTTACCATCCTTCTCGACAGCAAAAGAGCTTTTTAATCTATGGACTCACGCTCCCTCAAAAAACATCTCGACAGCCTTTATAAAAAGTTCGATATCAAATTTCTCTCGCCCGACCCCCTTGAGCTTGTCCACAAATTTTCTTCGCCCGAAGATAAAGAGGTCACCGGACTTATCGCCTCCTCGCTCGCCTACGGGCGGGTTGAGAAAATCTTATCAAGCGTCGAAACCATCTTCAGCATCATGGACAACCGGCCCTATGCCTTTACAAAAAAGTTCGACCCGAAAAAGGATAAAAAGAAATTTAAAAAGTTCGTGCACCGCTTCAACATCGGCGAGGACGTGGCCTGTCTCATTTACATGATGAAGCAAACCCTCGATGCGCACGGCTCTCTTGGGGATTTTTTTAAAAAAGGCTATAACAGAAAAGACGAGAACATCGCACCCGCTCTTTCAAAGTTTGTAAAAGGGATGCTGGCGCTCGACTGCTCCCCCTTTTATAAAGGGAGCAACCTGCCCGAAGATGCGGGCGTCAGATACTTTCTCCCCTCGCCGGAAAAGGGAAGCGCCTGCAAGAGGCTGAACCTTTACCTTCGCTGGATGGTGCGGAAGGGGGATAAACTCGACTTCGGGCTCTGGAAAGGTATTCCCCCTTCAAAGCTTATCATCCCGCTCGATACGCATATCGCCAAAATATCAAGAAACCTCGGCCTCACAAAAAGCAAAAACCCCGGCTGGAAAATGGCTATTGAGATAACCGCTTCCTTAAAAAAGCTCGACCCCAAAGACCCTGTCAAATACGACTTCCCTCTCAGCCGCCTCGGCATCATGAACCTCTGCACCGGAAAAAAAGATACAGAGAAATGTGGAAAGTGCGGACTGTTTCCAATCTGCTCACCCTCGATTTAAAAAAACGAAAAAAAACTAATTAATTAGAATGCTTGACAAGTGTTTTTTGTAAGAATAGAATTTAAGCGTTTGAATTAATTTAACAGGAAATTTATAAGTGGAAAGAAAAGAATTACTCGATTTATTAGGAACAAATGTTTCTAATTTTCGTTTTGAGCTTTCAGATATTTTTAAAATCGTTCTTAAAGAATATGAAAAATCTGGAGAGCAAGAAAAACTCGGTATCTAATGATGTCGATTCTCCCCCTTCTGATCCCGACAAACTTGCGTCGTGGTTTGCTGAGGGTGTTAGGAGCGAGCTAGAAGCTTTAGAAAAAGAAGGTGGTACTCAGAGTTACGAAGTTTTATCTGGACAAATTGTTGAGTCTAAGAGCCCAACCCAAGCCATTTTTCAGTTTCTCATTGCAGATGCGACAAATATTCCTGAAGATGCTACTGGCAGGCTAAAAACAAATAGTAGTGAATACTCAGCAACTGTAATCAATCAGCAAGCAAATCGCATTCAAATTTTCGTTGAGAGTAATAGCCCTTTACCCACAGGGGTTTCTAGGGCGATGCTTATTATAGATAATACAGTGCTTTTGCGTAAACTTGCTGAAGCTCTAGAAGGTTTTTCAGCCACACCTACAGGAATAGGACCTCTTGCTAGTGTAGTTTTCCATCCTGCTCATTCAAATGTTGACTGTGTTACATTACCAAATATAGAATCTTTATCTAAGATAGTAGGCGAGCTTCCACGGGTTTTGGAACAAGCTTGCGGTTCTACCATTACATATATTTGGGGACCTCCCGGTACTGGCAAAACTTTTGGAATTGCTCATCTCATTACTGCCCTTATAGAAAACGGTGAACGTGTACTTGTTGCAAGTCACACACATAAAGCAGTAGATCAGGCTCTTTATGAAACTGTGAAACCTGAGGAAAAAGGGAAAAAGTCAGGCCCTTTATCTATGCATCCATCTGTCAAAGATGGAAAAATTCTTCGCGTTGGGCGCACGACCGACAGAAAAATTCCAGAGGGTGTAAAGCTAGATAAAGTAGTGGAAGTAAACGCTAGAAAATTAGAAGCCAAAATCCTAAAACTGGAAGACCTGGCTAAACCTTTAAATGATAAATGCTCTAAAATAAGAAAAGAATTTGATGAATGGACAACACTGGATGAGCTTGAAAAGCTTTTTCGGAGAATAATTTCTAAAACAAAGGAATACGGGGAAGAACACATTCAGGATAAAAAAGCAATCTCTAGGAATAAAGATTATTTAAGTCAAAGCTGGATAAAGCTCAAAAAAGCTCAACGTGCTTGGTTTAGACAACAAGCTAAAATAGAGCAAGCCTCACTGATAGTTAAAGAAGCTGAATATAGACTTCACAAGGCAGAAACGAATCTTCAGTCAACTCTTAAAGAACTAGAAAAAAACAAACAACTTGAAAACGAAACCAGAAATGCTTTTAAAAAACAAAATTCCATATGTCAGACACTTACCCCCCGCAAAAAACTAGAATCTGAATCTGAATTATTAAACATTCAACTTTCCGCAATTTCAAACCAAATTAAAGAGCTCCAAGAGGAAATTTCCAAAATTGAAAAGAATCTTATCGATAAAGCTAGAGCAGTATTTTGTACACTCACTAAGAACTATATGGGGAAAGAACTCGAAGAACAAATTTTTGATGCTGTTATTGTTGATGAAATTTCAATGGCTCTTCCCCCTCTTATTTTTTTAGTAGCTTCTAGAGCAAAACAACGTGTAATTCTCGTTGGTGACTTTAAACAGCTTCCGCCGATCGTGCGAAGTGATACTGAAATAAGTAATGCTAGATTAAAAGTAGATACATTCCATATGTCTGGTGTTGCAAAAGAATCGGAACCTACAAAAAATTGTCCTGTTTTAGCAAAACTTACTACTCAAAGACGTATGCTTCCAGCAATTGCTGACGTTGCTCGTCACCTTACTTATGGTTTTGGTCCCGATGGAATAAAAGATTATCATGAAGTTTTTGATAAAAAAGTCCCAGAATGGTTAGATTTTTTGCCATCCGAACCACTTATTATTGTTGACACAGCAGACCTATATTGTTGGTGTGGAAAACAGCCAGGAAGTCTCAGCCGGTTTAATTTCTATTCAGCCACTATTGCTATTGAACTGGCGGCAATGGTAGCTACAAATATTCCAGAACCAGATTTAGAATCCCCTCCTCCTATTGGAATTGTAACTCCGTATGCAGCTCAAAGAAGATTACTCTCTAAACTTTGTGAAGGGATGGGGCTCAGTAAGTGGGTAACTCCGGGAACTGTTCATACATTTCAAGGAAGCGAGGCTGAACTTATAATTTTCGATTCCGTGTTGGATGAACCTTATTGGTCAGCTCGTCTTTGTACTCCTAGAAATCTAAATGACGTAATAAGAGATTTAAATGTGGCTGTTACACGTGCAGAAAGCAAATTCGTTTTTATTGGTTCTTCGGAATGGTTAAATAAGAACGCAAAACCAGCCAGTGGTCTAGGTAAAATGTGGTCTTTTCTTAGAGATAGAGCTCTATTAGTTTCAGCGACAGAATTGGTTGAATCCGGTTTTTTGCAACGTGTGTCAAAACATTCTATCGACTCCGACAAATGGATGCTCCCTTATAAATCAGATGACCAACCTATGCATGAAATTCTGGATGAGATTACTTTCTTTGAAAGGTTTACACAAGATGTTAACTCCTCATCTAAAAGTTTTTTTGGGCTGGCTCCTTATTTTGGAGAATACCGGTGGCCTAGAATTCAACCTCTTTTATTGGCTGCTCTTGAAAGGAATATTGAAGTCACATTAGTTATTCCGCCAATTGACGAACTTAAAAACCCGAAATATGTAGAAGATGTTATACACAATCTGCAAAAACATGGAGCAATTGTAATTTGTGCTGGCGGGTTACATGGCAAAGATATTGTTATTGATGAAAAAATTCACTACACTGGTAGTCTAAATTGGACTAGCCATCGAGGAAGAAGCGAAATCATGCATAGAACCGAAAATACCGCACTGGCAAAACTTGTTCTCCAGTATATGCAGGCCAAATATATTCGCCTTGCAGCAGTCCATGAAGATGGAACTCCGAGAGCATGTCCTGGGTGCGGTGGTTTGACAAGAATCGTTAATCAACGCAGACAACACGGACCATGGGATTTTCAGGCCATGAAAGTAGGTTGTGCTGATTACAAAAAAACAGGCTGTAAATATCTTAGAGATGTAAATGAACGACCCCCTTTAAAGGAAGTCCCAATATGTCAAGTTGATGGAAAAACAAAATATCGACGTATTCGTCGTGGAAGAGGTGAAGCATGGCAATGTCCCAAACACCCAAAGAAATGCCCTACTTTTAAAACAATACCTGGAGATCCTTAAAAGCACGGCCTTATTTTAGATAAAACCCTTCCCCCCTTCTGCTTTTTAGGCATTTTGCAAATGAGTGAGGGAAAAGAGGTGGGCTGGACATTTAAGCGGTCTTAATCTTTCTTATTCTGTTCCAATATTTTTATAACGTCTTTTGTGCTTGATAATATTTCTATTCCGGATAATTCTTTGATGATTTCTGCATTTTTCTTAAAACCGCTATCCAGGCTTGCGAAATAATCACAGTTTAATTCTTTAGCCAGATGAAGGTGAAGGATATCAACAGTATCAAGCTGAAGATGAGCTAAATACCATAGAAAAGAACCGACATCAGATTCTGACAATTGAAAGTTCAGGTTGCTTACATAGAAAATACCTTGCAGACCGTGAGCTTTGGCAAAAGACATATCTAATGCGATTGATTGAACGATATTATTTATTACATTATCCTGCTTATTTTTAAGGTGTTCCTCGTGCAATTTAGATAAACAGTCTCCAACTTCTTTGACCCCTATTCTTTGGGCACGCTTAGCCCCTACTTCATAGGCACAAAATTCTTTAAAATTAATTTCTGCATGTATTTTATAGAGTTCTAAGAGGCTTATGGGAGAGATAATAAGCGAAGCTTTACTGTTGGAAAAAATTGCAAGTTTTCGAATTTTTGCAAAATCTTCAAAGTGGTCTTTATCTTTAAGGATATCTCTAAAAACTTTATTAGTCCTTGCTTCAAATGATTTCTGATGATGCTTATTTTTTTTGTCAATGACTTCCCCATTTTCATTTGTGATGTCTTCTGCACCTTTATAGTTATAATAGTCTCTAATGAAATTTGTATCTAAGTATATTACTGGTTTAAAAACAGCTTCCAGGGTTCCATCAGAGTTAAAGCTTACTGGATACATGATTTTAAATAGTGAGGAAAAAGTCTATATAGTGAAATTAACATACAGAAAATTTCTGTGTGTTTCGCTAAAACATAGGTTTAAGTAAGTATTCAGTCGATAAATTAATGCACTTACAATAAAACAAAAAACCCTTCCCCCTTTTTCTTTTTAGGCATTCTTCAAATGAGTGAGGAAAAAGAGGTGGGCTGGACATTTAAAACATCTTTTTCTTCCCCTTCCTGATTTTTAGGTCTGAGCCAAGCAAAGCGAGATAAGTGGAGAGCACTGTCTGAGTGCCAGCGAGTTGCGCTCGAAGCCTCGCGAGCGAAGGCAAAGACCGTTAAGAAAATCAGTGGGGACACCCTTCTTTTATTACTTTCTTGGGTGAGCAAGAAAGTAATAAAAAATCTTTTTTATGCAGGCACGGCTTCTTTTTTCTGCTCCTGCTTTACGGCCTTAATCTTTTTTACGTAATCTTCCACCAGGTCTTTCAGCTTTCCGTCCGGCAAAACAAACTCAATCCCAACACGATATTCCTTCTCGTTTTTTACCATACACCTGATGACTCTTCCCGCAGCCTTGAAGCAGTGAACCTTTTTATCAGTACAAAAGTGCACGCTGATCTCTGAATTGTGGGGACAGAGCTTTTCAGAACTGATTCCCACTCCATAAGGCGATATATCATAAACCTTGCCTGATATAATGCCTTTTTCCGTATCGCTCTTTTTAAAATAACCAAGGGCAGAGCCGGCATTCAAAACAACTCTTGGCGCCCGCCGTTTTTCGTTTGGAGTACCCATTTTTACCCTCCTTTCAAGATAATTGATTCACCTTGTATGTGCAATATAAGAGCAATCAATGTGCCAAAACAGACAGCCGGGGTCTTAAATAATAAATATTTTATAATTGCATAAGTATTCAATAGTTATGAGATTATAAAAAGAAAGGGAGAAGGCATTTGTGAAAAGGCATGGATTGAAAGTGGGGAGTTTAGCCCATGAAAATACTGCGTTTATCGGTATAAGATATTCATAAACAATTCTGTTTAGAACTGGGACCTTTGGCACCATCTGGGCATATTGCCCCACCTTTAAATGCCTATTAATTCATCAACTGAGGCCTCGATGTCTGAGACTTCAGGGGAGTCCTCTTTCAGGCTTAAATAGATGAAAAATTCGACATTTCCCTTGGCGCCGGAGATTGGGGATTTTGCTATCCCTTTTATGTTCCACCCCAGCTCTTTTGCAAAGCCGGAAATCTCTAACAGGACTTTTTTATGTTTTGCAGTGTCCTTGATGATGCCCTTTTTCTCGACCTCTTTTTTTCCCACCTCGAACTGCGGCTTGACAAGGGCGATTATTTCTCCGTCGGGCAACAGGATTTTGGACAGAACGGGAAGGACGAGCTTCAGCGATATGAAAGAGACGTCCACGGTTGCGAGATTAGCCTTTTCTTTAACAACGTCCGGATTGAGATGCCTGACATTGACCTTTTCCATATTGACAATCCGGTCGTCGTTCCTGAGCTTCCAGTCGAGCTGTCCGTATCCCACGTCGATCGCGTAGACCTTCTTTGCCCCCCGCTTCAGGAGGCAGTCGGTAAACCCCCCTGTAGACGCACCGATATCGACACAGGTCTTACCTTTTACATCGACGGGAAATGTGTTGAAGAAGCCCTCGAGCTTTTCGCCGCCGCGGCTGACAAAAGAATAAGGGCTTTTTTCTATCTGGATATCGGCAGACCTGGGTATGCCCGTTCCGGCCTTACTGACAGGGGTTCCGTCAACCGAGACCCGGCCCGCCAGTATCAGGGCCCTGGCCTTTTCTCCTGTCTCGGCCAGTCCTCTTTGGACCAGAAGCCTATCCAGACGTTCTTTTTCCTGCATGGTTGAGAAATGATGAGAAAAATTTCTTGTTCCGCCTGGAAGCCAGGAGGGCCTTCATCTCTTCAATGATCCCCTCTTCGCAGAGCCCGTATTTCTTTCGAAGAATATCAGGGGCGCCGTGTTCGATGAATATGTCGGGAATGCCGACCCTCTTTACGGCAACGTCTCTGATGTTCTCCTGCTCGAAAAGCTCTAAAACTGCGCTTCCGAACCCTCCGGCAAGGGCGTTCTCTTCCACGGTCAGGATAGAGCCGGTTTCTCCGGCGGCCTGAAGGATCATCTTTTTATCAAGCGGTTTAATAAATCGGGCGTTAATCACCGAAACGCTAATACCCTCTTTTTCGAGCGTCCTGGATGCCCGAAGCGCGGGGTAGACCATATTGCCAACGGCGAGGATGGTTGCATCTTTTCCCTGCTTCAGCTCTTCTGCCTTGCCGACGGTTAACGGGCTTAGCTCTTCATCCATCGGGACCCCTTGGCCGGCCCCTCTTGGGTAGCGGATGGCCGCAGGCCCGGGGAGGTCTACGGCTGTCTTCAGCATGTGCTGGAGTTCGTTCTCGTCTTTTGGGGCCATGAGAACCATGTTCGGCAGGATTCTCAGGTAGCTGAGGTCAAAGACGCCGTGATGCGTGGGCCCGTCCTCTCCGACAATCCCGCATCTGTCCATGACAAAGGTGACGGGAAGGTTCATCAGGCTGACATCGTGGATTATCGCATCGTAAGCCCTCTGCAAAAATGTGGAGTAGATGGCAACAACCGGCTTGAACCCTTCAAGGGACAGTCCGGCGGCAAAGAGGGTGCCGTGGGATTCGGCAATGCCCACATCATAGAACCTCTCTGGAAATTCTTTGCTAAAGGCGTAGAGACCTGTTCCCTCCGGCATGGCGGCCGTAATGCCGATGACCTTTTCATCCTCCCTTCCCAGCTTGAGCATGGTCTTTGAAAAGGCAGATGTGTAGGAAGGCGGCCCGGCCTTTTTGGGAACCTCGCCTGTTTCCGCATTAAAGACGGGAACGCCGTGGTAGAATATCGGCTTTTCCTCTGCGGGCGGGTATCCCTTCCCCTTTTTTGTCATGACATGGATAAGAATCGGCCTGTCAAGGCGTTTCACATTTTTAAAGGTCCGGATAAGAAGGGGGATATTGTGCCCTTTTATCGGCCCGACATATTTAAAACCGAGGTCTTCAAAGAGCATTCCCGGCGAGATAAAAGTCCTGAAGGCATCTTCAAAACGGCCCATTGTCTTCAGCATATGCTCTCCGATACCCGGTATGGTTTCCAGAACGCTCTTTGTATCTTTTCTGAATCGTGAATATATCTGGCCGGTCAGGACCCGGCTGAGATAGGAGGAGAGGGCACCGACATTGCCGGAAATAGACATTTCATTGTCATTTAAGATAACAATGAGATCCCTTTTGAGATGTCCTGTCTGGTTGAGCCCCTCGAAAGCAACGCCGCCGCTCAGGGAACCGTCTCCGACAACAGCCACCACCTTATAGGTCTCTTTGTTTATCTCTCTGGCCTGAGCAATGCCGAGCGCGGCTGATATGGCCGTGGAGGCGTGTCCGGCATTGTAGACATCATAGGGGCTTTCTTCTCTTCTTAAAAACCCGCTGATCCCTCCGTGCTGTCTCAGGGTGTGAAAGATATCCCGTCTTCCCGTGAGGATTTTATGGGCGTAGGCCTGATGCCCCACATCCCATACGATCTTATCCTGTGGCGTATCGAACATATAGTGCAGCGCAATGGTCAGTTCGATGGTCCCCAGGCTCGAAGCAAGATGGCCGCCGGTCTTTGCCACGCTTTTAACAATAAAATCCCTCAGCTCCTCTGCCAGCTGCGGGAGTTTGTCCAGGGACAGTTTTCTTAAGTCCTCCGGGCTGTTAATTGTTTCCAGTAAGCTATCCATGCAAAATCCCCTACTTTTTTATGACTTCCTCATCAGGATGAAAGCGGCTATGCCCCTCAAGAAAGAGGCTTTTTCGCCGAACATCTCAAGCGATGCAATTCCCTGTTTAATCAGGATTACTGCTTTTTCTTTTGATTCATCAAGGCCGTATACGGCCGGATAGGTCGTCTTGTTCTTTTCCTGGTCCTTGCCAATATCTTTTCCTAGCGCCTCTTTTTCCCCTTCAATATCCAAAATATCATCAATGATTTGAAATGCAAGACCTATTTTCCCGCCGTAGCTTTTTAAGGCTTCTATCTCCTGTTCGCTCCCTCCGGCGAGAAGACCGCCGACAGCCGTGCACGCCTTTATCAGGGCGCCTGTCTTTTTTTCGTGAATCGTATTGACCGTCTCTTGATCCGGGGCCGCTCCTTCGGAAAGGATGTCAACCACCTGCCCGCCGACCATCCCTCCCAGTCCTGCGGCGTCTGCAATTTCCCTGATCGCCTTTATGACCGGCTTTGGTTTTAAATCATCATTCATTCCCGGCCCGGTCATCAGCTTAAAGGCCAGGGTCAAAAGGGCATCGCCGGCCAGAACCGCAACCGCCTCTCCGTAAACCTTGTGGTTTGTGAGCCTTCCCCTCCGGTAATCGTCATCGTCCATTGAAGGGAGGTCGTCATGGATAAGGGAGTAGGTATGGATCATCTCCATAGCGCACGCAAAAGGGAGAAGGGGCTCTTCGCTTCCGCCAACCGCTTCTCCGGCGGCAAGAACGAGGATCGGCCTGAGCCTTTTTCCCCCTGAAAAGAGGCTGTATTTTATTGATTCGATTAAGGTTTCAGGATACCCCGCCTCAAGGGAAAGATGGTGATTGAGAGCCTCGTCGACCCGGTCTTTTTTTGCCTTCAAGAGATCCCGAATATCTTCTGTATGTTGATTGTTTGCGTTAACTTTCAGTCTCCCCCGTATCTTCTTCCGCTTCAAAGGGCTCTGCCTTCAGCTCTCCCTGGTCTCTGGTCAGCATCTCGATCTTTTTTTCCGCTTCGTTCAGCTTTTTATTGCAGACCTTGGAAAGCTTGACCCCTTCTTCAAAAAGCTTAAGGGATTCACCCAGGTCAAGGTCCCCCTCTTCGAGCTTTTCTACGATCTCTTCCAGCCTTTTCAGGGCTGTTTCGAATTTCATCTCTTTCATATTATGTTCCTTCCACGACTTTATTCACATCACAGATGATCTCACCTTTTGATACCCTGACATTGAGCCTGTCCCCCTCTGAAACAGATGTTGCATCCTTAACAAGCTTCATGCCGGGATGGGTGCGGCAAATGCTGTAGCCCCGGTTCAGGACAGATAAAGGGCTTAGCATATCAAGAGTTTCCATGACACCGGACAGGCTTTTTCTCTTTATCTCCATGCGGTGCAAGGCTATGTTTTTTATCTCTTTTATCAGGCTGTGAAGCGTATTTCGGGTTTTGTCGATCCGTGTCCGCGGGGCGAGATGTATAATGTTCTTTTTCAGCCCTTTGATTATCTCCTTTGTTCTGTTCGTCGACTGGAGAACCCCCCGCTTCAGCCGGATATTGAGTTCGTCCATCCTCTGCTGATGCTGGGAGATAAGTCTTTCCGGGTAGACAAAAACCGTTCTTTTCATCAAGCTGTCAAGGTTCCATCTCTGCTCGCTGACAAGAGATACGGTTCTTTTTCTAATGATGTCATCGCTTACCTTGATTCTCTTTAAAAGCTCGTCCCTGCTGGGAATGACCATCTCCGCGGCTGCGGAAGGGGTCGGCGCCCTTAAATCGGCCACAAAATCGGAGATGGTGTAATCGATTTCATGCCCGATGGCTGAGATGACCGGGATCTTCGATTGAAAAACAGCCCTCGCAACAATCTCTTCGTTAAAGGCCCAGAGGTCTTCAATAGACCCCCCGCCCCTTGCCAGTATCAGAACATCGGCCGCCTGGAGTGCGTTCATCTCCTTGACAGCCGCGGCAATCTCCTCTGCAGCGCCCTCTCCCTGCACCCTGACAGGGTGAATCACGATATGAACACCCGGAAATCTTCTGTCGATAACCCTTAAAATGTCCCTGATAACCGCGCCTGTCGGCGAGGTGATAACGCCTATTGTCTCCGGAAAAAAGGGGATAGGCTTTTTGTGTTCTTCGTCAAACAGCCCCTCTTTAAAGAGCTTTTCCTTTAACTGCTCGAATGCGAGCTGAAGCGCACCGATGCCCTTCGGCTCGATATGCTCGACAAGGAGCTGGTATTCTCCCCTGACCTCGTAAACGCCGATATTCCCGAAAGCAATGACCTGCTGCCCGTCTTCCAAGTCAAATTTGACGTTTCTGTTCTGGAACCGGAACATCACCGCCCTTAACTGGCACGATTCGTCCTTTAATGTCATATAGATATGCCCGGAAGAGGGCTTTCTCAGGTTTGATATTTCCCCTTCGACCCAGACGCCGGAAAAACCCTGCTCAAGGCAAAAGCGTATCTCTCTTGTGATCTCGGTTACAGAAAAAACCTTCTTTTCTTTGAGAGGCTCTTCCAGGTTGCTGAAAAGGTCCACAGTAAAACCCTTTGTAAATTGAAAATTTCATCTTACTTTTTTTTGAGCGTTTTTGTCAAGGCAATTGAAAAACCCTTATGCTCAGGATTTCAAACCGCTTTGGGGGCATGGGAGAACGCAGCTCTCAAGAAATCGTCTTCAGAAAATCATTGTCAAAACCGCGCTGTTTTGTTACACTTCCAGTCAAATCCGCTTGAAATCTTTACTTTTATATAAAAAAAGGGGCAGGCTCTGATGAGCGACAGAAGAGATCATTCAAGGGTAAGCGAATCGATTGTTCTTGAGTACAGCTTATTTAAAGAGAACAATTTCGAAACCACCTATCACATAAACATCAGCGAATCTGGCTTACGGTTTGTCACAAACAGGAAGCTTAGAACCGGGGATATCTTAGAGCTCAGGATCAAGCTTTCCCTCAAGGAACCCCTTCTTATCCCGGCACTGGGTGAAGTGGTCAGGGTTGAAAAAATGAAAAAAAAGGAGGGGCATTTTATTACAGCCCTGAATTTTTACAAAATTGAACCGGACCATCAAAAAAAGATACTCCTTTTTATTCAAAAACAGGAAGAAAAGGCTGTCATTGAACAAAGAAGGAACCATATCAGGGTGGACGGCGATATTCCCCTGATGTACGCCATGGTTGGAAGGGGCGAATACGAAAGTACGCATGAAACCATCAACATCAGCGGTTCGGGCGTAAGATTCATGGCAAGTACAAACTTTAAAGAGGGGAAGCTCTTAAAATTAAAAATAGACCTGCCGACCCGCCCTATTACAGTCATCCCCATTATCGGCGAAGTGGTCAGGACCGAAAGGGTTGTGAAAAAAAAGAACGAGGTTTCTTACCGCATCGCCCTCCAGTATACCGAGATCAGCAAAACAGACAGAGAAAAGCTGATTCAGTATATCTTTCAAAAACAAAGAGAGCTCCTTCGGGGGCGGCTGGGAAGATTATAACAGAAATATATTCTGTCCCGTCGTCTTCCTTCTCAGGAAACCTGATTTTTTCGATACCTTCTTAAATTTTTGACTCAAATGTCTTTAAGTATTCGCTCTTGCTAAAAAGGCTGACGATGTAATCCTGAACAGCCCCATGATTCGGCATCTCAGCGTGCTGGCCGCCCAGCTCTATCGGTTTTTTAGTATCCTTAAATCTTTCAGCGGCGTTTACAACGGATGATTCTGTGTGTACTGTTCCGTCTCCTTCTTTATCTTCTACGGCTTTATCAAATTCAAATCTGTTTCCCCTCTCGGGGTCGACCTTCACCTCTTTCCATGTTTCGCTTCCCACTCCGTAGACGTAGTAAAATCTCTGTTCGATTTCAGGTTTGTACTCTTTATTGATATCATCAGTAAATGATCTTGCATCATTCAGCATTTCCTGAAAAAAATCTTTTCCGTATCTTTTCTCCAGTTTTTCTATAAGGTTCTTCTGCCAGGCATCTTTATTGAAAATATCTACAGGTTCGCTGCTGTACTTATTGACCACGGCTTTTTCCCAGGAAGGCAGAAGCTGATAGACTCCCGGCAGAGTTCTTGATGCGCGGCGCATAGCCTTCTGGGCCTCCAGCCCGAAAAAGTTTCGCGCTCCCGGAAGAAGAGCCTCTACTGCTTTCAGGCTTCCGCGGTAAGGGGTGGCGATCGTAACGATTTTATCGATTTTATTATCGGCCTGATCTTCAAGAATCCGGCTCACATACCACTTGATGACCAATCCACCCATGCTGTGACCGACCAGGGATACCCTGTCGGGAAAAGACAGATTATCAGAAGGAGGGTTCTCCCGGAAATTGGTCTGGACTTTTCTTAAAACCAGCTCTACAAATTCCGCCAATTTTTCTGCTGAGTAGCGGTTATCTTTTCGCCAGTCATAGGTGAACATGTAAGTATGTTCTGTGACCTCTTCCCTGAGTTCCTCGACAATCGATTCATAGATAAAAGGTACGGCCTGATGGGGAAAAATAAACTTATCGATATCGCTGTCAACCGTTCTATCGATGCTGCTCAAGTGAATCTTGCCAAACTTTTTCTTTAAAATACCGCTCCAGTATATCTCGTCCTGATAATCGACGGGATACTCGTTCTTAAGCCAGGAACCCTGAATACCATGAACAAAAATAATCGGATATTGATATGCCATTGCTCCTTCTCCTATGGTTTGGTAAGTAATGCTGTTATTTCATGAATCATGCCGATTGACAGCAGAAATGGAAACCAGGATAAGTTTTCAAAAGAAGCATAACAGGAGCGTGAAATCGAATCAGCTAATTTTTGCAAATAAACAAAAATTTGTCAATAGGATAAGCAGGCTGGTTCTTATCGTTCATTAGCCTTGACCCTGAAAAAAAACTAATGCTGAAAAGGCTGTCTTGTGGGTGAGAATTCCTGTTAAGAATTTTTCTGTTAAATTTTAAAAAGTTCTCATATTTTTCAAAAAAATGTTTTCTTCAAATATTGACAAATCTTTTCAAATATGTTTCAAATAATCTAAACCTTGCTTAAGGAGGTGTCTGAAGCAAAAAACCCTCTCAACTAATCGCAAAAAATCATAGAAGGCATCACGCTTCTTTTTCCATCTCTTCCAGGCTTCATTTTGTTTTCAGGAATAAAGCTTCTCCCTCAAATTCCCTCTGAACATACAGCAGATATCAAAAAACCAGCGCTCATAAAAGGCATTAAAAAAATGAAAAAGTTTCCCTATCCCTTCTTCACGCTGATTGTTCTTTTTTCTTTGCTGTTCGGCCCTTTTCTCTCAGTATCATTTTCCCAGTATGCCGAACATTCCGCCAGATTAAAGCTGGTGAAGAACAGGCTTCTCAAGCCGGACGAAACCCTCAAAAAGCTCAACAAACTTATCAAAAACGACAAAAAGCTCGCTGCTTTAAAAAATATCCTCGAAAACCAGGGCTTTCAGCCCCAAAAAGAGGTAAAGAACCTTCTGGGAACAGAAGACATCTTTTTGAATAAAAACAAAGAAAAGGTGACCATTAAAATATACCTTCAGGACTATCTGAAACCGGGCTCTGAAGACACGGCGGCGCTCGCGTGGGTCTCCGTATCTGTGGGAAAAACCCCTGTTGTCTACCCCTTCTACCTTGTTGCCCCAAAAGGAAATTTCAAAAAAGGGATCGAATACTCTGTTGACGACAATTTTGAATTATACAAAGAAAACAGATGGCTGTCGTGCATAAAAGAATACTTTAAACAGAAGTGCATTGCCTCGAATATATGTATCCTCTACACCCGCTCTCAAAGCTGGGCTCCCTACCTTTTGAACGTCGTCTACACATGCCGGCACTGCTTTGCCCTAAGCTCCGCATTCTGCATCGGGCTTATACAATAATTCCCTTTGCCTGTCCGGGTTTTCTGCCTGAAAAGCATACAGCCTGATGTATTATTGACAGCAGCCCTTTTTCCTGATAGATAAAGAGATTATGTACCGACCGAACAAAATATCTTTTCCCGCATATTTCGTCTTTTTCTTTTCTATCCTTCTCTTTGCCTCTTTTGTTCATGCGCGGGACGAGGGCATTACTGCCGAGGCCCCGCTTGGTGAATATGTCGGCTCACAATCGTGCGAGGCCTGCCACGGCCCCGGAAAAAACCACTTAGAAAACCAAAAAAAAGACTCCATACGCATTCCCGGAAAGAACGACGGGAAGAACGTTCTCGAGACATGCCGACGATGCCACAACAACAGAAAGAATCACGCCCGCGCCATCCAGAATTTCAGCGGAAAATTCCACAGGTAAAAACAGATAGGTTCACTGCTTCAAAAAACTCTCCACCACATTTTCAAGTACCATGTTGAATTTCTCCGGCACCTCAATCATGGGAAAATGCCCGGCACCCTTTATAAGAGTGAGTTCGAAAGAAGAGCCGGCCTGTCTTTTTCCTGCCTGAACATTCGACGGCCAGAGATCGGTATTAATCAGGTGTATCGGTACTTCTGTCTCTTTAACGAGTTTGGCCTGGTCTGTTCTGCAGAATTCCTCAAGAAGAGTAACAGCAATATCGGGATCGGCCTTTATGCCGGCAGCGGCCTTCTCAATAAAAACAGGGTCAGTCCCTTTTGGGAACATTCCCTTAAAAAAGCTCTCTTTTTTTCCTTCAAAGTCTTTTCTAAACGGTGAGACAAACTCCTCGATCTGCTCTTTTGTTAATTTTACTTCGACATCGTGAAGATTATCCACACCGACAATCCCGACAACGCTCCAGGAAAGCTCCTTTGCAGCGTTAAGAACAACCACACCGCCCATTGAATGACCGATGAGAATAACCTTTGTTAATTTTTCCTTTTTAACAACAGCGGCCACATCCTTCCCGAAGGCCTCCATTGTCCATTGATTGCGATTCTTCCCTGAAGCTCCGTGTCCGGCAAGGTCGAGCATGACGACCCGATATTTTTTCGAGAAGTAATCTTTTTGGGCGTTCCAGTGAGCCCTGCTGCACGACCAGCCGTGAACAAAGACAAGCGCCGGCTCGCCCTCTCCAACGGCTTCATAGCTTATGTCTACGCTGTCAAACGAAGAGGCCTCTTTTACGCCGTCTCCCTTTCCGCATGAAAGAAGCAGAACGAAGACCGAAAAAACAAGCAGGCACGAAATAAATATCTTTTTTCTCTGTTTCATTTTCTCCTCCTTTGTTTAAAACTTTTACCTTCCCTTTCTGGTTTTTAGGTATATAACTTGTGTGAGCGAGAAAGTGAAGAGCACTGTCTGAGCATAGCGAGTTGCGCTCGAAACCGAGCGAACGCTGTTATATCCCGTTAAAAAAATCAGCCGGGGCGCCCTTCTTTTTGTCCTTTTCTTGGGCGAACAAGAAAAGGACTATAACTACTTCTTCTTTCCCCTTACTTTTTTCTCCGCCATTTCCTCGATATAGTTGATGACGGCGCAGAAGTCCTTTTCACCCAGCCCCTTTTTCATGGCATTCCCGTATATCTCCTTGGCGCGGCCGGTCAGCGGAAGGGGAACCCGAAGCTCCTCCCCGGCAGAGAGGATAAGGCCGAGGTCTTTAACCATATGCTTAAGAGCAAAGTTCGTCTTGAAATTCCTTTTGAGAATGGCCGGGCCTTTGGCCTCGATGAGCGCCGCTTTCCCTGCTCCGGCACCGAGAACTTCGAGAAGCAGATCAGGGCTGATGCCTGCCTTTGTACCGAAAACAAGCCCCTCAGCCATGGCCTGATTGATGATCGCCGCGATGAGATTCACCACCAGCTTCATGTATGAGCCCATGCCGGCCTTGCCGATATAGAACACCTTCTTTCCCATGACTCTGAGAATTCTCAACTGCCTGTTATAGACTTCTTTCTTTCCGCCGGCCATAATACAGAGCGTCCCGGCTTCAGCCGCAGGCACACTGCCGCTCACCGGCGCATCGAGCATCTCGACCCCTTTTTTCTCAAGCTTCCCCGCAATACTTCTTATAACCGAAGGAGCAATGGTGCTCATGTCGATAAGGACAGAGCCCTTTTTCACGCCACGGATGATCCCCTCTTTCCCCAGAACAACCTCTTTAAGGGCCGCAGGGTCGCTCACCATGGTAACGATAACATCAGAATTCTCCGCAACCTCTTTCGGGCTCTTGGCGCGTTCGGCTCCTTTGTCTGCGGGCTCTTTCATCTTCCGCCGCGTCTTGTTCCAGACTGTTACAGGATAGCCCGCTTTTAAAAGGTTCATGGCCATCGGTTTTCCCATGAGTCCGAGCCCGACAAATCCTATTCTCTTTTTCATTTTGCTTAACCTCCCTTTTGTTTAATGTGCCTCGTTCCAGTTTTTACCAGTATTGATATCGACGACAACCGGCACTTTCAGCTCCATAACCCCTTCCATCTCCTTTTTGACAAAATTTCTCACCTGTTCCATTTCGCTTTCCTTCACTTCGAAGACAAGCTCGTCGTGAACCTGAAGGATCATCTTTGTTTTGAGATTCTTCTCTTTTATTTTGTTATGAATATTGATCATGGCTACTTTAATAAGGTCTGCGGCAGAACCCTGAACCGGTGTGTTAATGGCCGTTCTCTCACCAAATTCCCGGACATTCTTGTTTTTAGCCTCAAGCTCAGGGATATATCTCCGCCTGTTCAGAATGGTCGTGGTATAACCTTTTTCATAGGCTTTCTTCTTGGTGTTCTCCATATACTCTTTGACTTTCGGGTACCTTGCAAAATAGCCGTCGATATACTCCCTGGACTCTTTCTGCGGGATGCCCAGCTCCCGCGAAAGACCGAACGGGCTTATCCCGTATATGATGCCGAAGTTCACCGCCTTGGCAACCCGCCTCATATCTGAAGTGACCATCTCCGGGAACACGCCGAATATATCCCTTGCCGTGGATGTGTGTATGTCTTCCCCTTTTTGAAAGGCCAGGATCAGCGCCTCATCTCCAGAGAGATGGGCAAGGAGCCTGAGCTCAATCTGGGAGTAGTCGGCCGAGAGGAGAAGGTTTCCTTTATCAGCGATAAAGGCCTTTCTCATTTCGCGGCCCAGTTCTGTTCTGATCGGTATGTTCTGGAGGTTCGGGCCGCTGCTGCTCAGCCTTCCGGTTGCTGCGACGGTCTGGTTGAACGAGGTATGAATCCTTCCGGTCTTCGGGTTTATCAGCAAAGGCAGTGCATCGACATAGGTCGATTTCAGTTTTGAGAGCTGGCGGAAATTGAGCATCTGTGCCGGAAGCTCATGCTGGAGAGCCAGCTGTTCAAGAACGTTGACGTCAGTGGAATAGCCGGTCTTGGTCTTTTTTAGAGGGGTGAGCTTCAGCTCATCAAAAAGAATCTCCCGAAGCTGGATCGGCGAATTGATATTGAACTCTCTCCCTGCCAGGGAATATATCGTTGAGTTGAGTTCATCCAGTTTTACTGCTATTGATTTGGACATCTCCTGCAAACAATCGACATCGATCCTGACACCGTTCCTCTCTATCTCTGCAAGGACATTAACAAGGGGAAGCTCCACTTCTGAAAAGAGTTTGTCCAGCCCCTTCTCTTTGAGCATCGGAGAGAGAATTGCTGAAAGCGTAAATGTGATATCCGCATCCTCCCCGGAATAGTTCGTTGCCGTTTCGATATCGACCTCTTGAAAACCGATCTCCTTTTTGCCGGTCCCCACAACCTCTTTGTATGTGGTCATCTTGTAATCAAGATACTCAAGGGCAATCTCCTCGAGGTTGTGCTGTCTTCTTGACGGATTGATGAGATAGGAGGCGAGCATAGTATCGAAAGAAACTCCCTTCAGGTCAATGCCTGCATTTCCCAGAACAAGGATTTCGTATTTTATGTTCTGTCCCGATTTCTTTATGGCTGCGTCTTCAAGAAGGGGTTTTAAAGAGCTCAGGACTTTTTCTCTTCCCAGCTGTTCTGGTGCACCAGCATATTCATGGGCAACCGGAATGTAAAACGCCTCGTTCTCTTTAAAGGAAAAAGAGAGGCCGACAATATCCGCCCTCATCGGCTCTTTATGCGTTGTTTCCAGATCAATGGCAAACTCTTTCGCATTTTTCAGTTTTGTTATCAGTTCGTCAAACGTATCTTTATCAGAGATGCTCTGGTATTCCTTTTTTGAAACCTCTTTTTTTGCGGTGAACTCCCGAAGGAGTTTTGAGAACCCCAGCTCCTTAAAGAGGTTTACCAGTTCTTTCTCGTTAACCTCTTTGAGCTTCAGTTCCTCCAGGTCGACCTCCACCGGCATGTCAATATCAATGGTGCAGAGTCTTCTGCTCAGTTCGGCCTCTTCCCTGTGAATATCGAGGTTCTGCCTCAGCTTTTCCCTTTTTACCTTTGGCAGGTTCTTGTAGAGATTGTCAATGCTTTCAAACTCCTTTATCAGCTCGACGGCTGTCTTTTCCCCCACACCGGGAACACCCGGGATATTGTCTATCTTATCGCCCATAAGCGCCATGACCTCAACAAGACTTGACGGCCCGACCCCGAAGCGTTCCTTTACGGCATCGCTGTCATAGGTCTTGTCCTTCATGGTATCTTTCACCACAATGCCCTTTTCGACCAGCTGGAGCAGGTCCTTGTCACCGCTGATGATGGTAACTGTAAAACCCTTCTCCCGTGCCCTTTTCGCGACCGTCCCGATAAAGTCGTCCGCTTCATACCCCTCCTTCATAATTATCGGGATGTTAAAGGCATCAACGAGCTTGTGAATATAGGGTATCTGGGGAACGAGGTCTTCGGGCATGTCCGGCCTCTGGGCCTTATATTCCTTGTATTCTTCGTGCCTGAAGGTTTTTCCCCTGGGGTCAAAGGCAATGGCAAGGTAGTCCGGCTTTTCCTCTTTGAGCACCTTGAGAAGCATGTTGGAAAAACCGAAGACAGCGTTGGTCGGAAGCCCCTTTGAATTGGAGAGATACTGCCTGATGGCATAGAATGCCCTGTATATATAAGAGCTGCCGTCAATAAGATATAAATGGGGTGAATCGGGCATTTTTAGAGACTTCTGGCTTTATGTTTCTTCACTGCTATCTTTGTTGTCTTCTACGGTTCGCGCAACCTCGCAGTATTTTGAAATAATGTCCCTCCGGCTCAGCATTCCGAGAACCTTTTTCGAACCTTCTCCTTTGGTAACGGGAAGCTCATCAAGGTTCTTCATGGTAAATTTCCTGAGCGCACTGGAGAGGTCTTCATCGGGAACCAGGCTGATGACATCCTTTGTGGCAAAATCCTTGGCAATCAAAAGATCGGCCATCTGACCCTCGAAAAAGAGGGACCTGAGATCATCGATCGAGATGATCCCCGTCATCTCCTTTTGTTCATTGACAACAGGAAAGTAGAGAGCCGTGGAGCTTTGCACAACCTCCCATATGTCTCTCAGGCGGGCCGATTCGGGGACGGTGAAAACCTTTTTCTTCTTTCGCATTACATCCTGAACTCTTAACCCCTGGAGGATATCGACCATGAAATCTCCGGTATGGGCCGGCGAATCGACTCTTCCTTTGACCTGCTCTTCGTAAATGGAAACCCTTTCTGAAAAAAGATAGGAAAGAGTTGACACAAGAGCTGTCGGAACCAGAAGGGTGTAGCCCCCTGTCATTTCAGCAACCATGACCAACGCGGCTATCGGGGTTTTCGATGTGGCCGTAACAATACCGCACATTCCGACCATGGCATAGTTTGCGGGATAGAGGACGATCGAAGGGAAAAGAGCCTGCATCAGATAGCCGAACGCCCCGCCGAGCGCCGCACCAATAACAATGGAAGGACCGAAGGAGCCCCCGCTTCCCCCTGAGGGAAGGGTAATGGAGGTCGTAAGGATCTTTCCGAAACAGATAATGAGCATGATCTTCAAGGAAAGGTTTCCGTCGAGTGTTTGCTGGGCATAGCCGTATCCGAGGCTCATGGTCTCGGGATAAAAGTAGCCGATGCATCCCACCATCAATCCTCCGATAGCCGGCACAAGAAATCTCTTCATCCTTCCCCTGAGCCAGTCAAAGACATTTCTCTTCATGCCGTGGAACAGCTTAACAAAGAGAACACCGACAAGACCGCAGATAACGCCGAGCACCGTAAAAAGGGGAAGTTCTTTGGCGCTGGTAAACGGGTATTCCGGGAAACCGAAAATCGTACCGAAGCCGAAATAGAAGCAAAAGACACAGTAGGCTGTTATTGACGCGAGAATGGTCGGGATGATCGCCTCGAATTCAAACTCGGGGTCATGATACAAAAACTCCGTGGCAAAAAGCGCGCCTCCGAGAGGCGCCCTAAATATGGAACCGAGACCCGCGCCGGTTCCGGCAATAACAAGAATCCTTCTCTCTTTATCGGAAAGCTTTAAAAGAGAGCCGAGCCAGGACCCGAACCCTCCTCCGATCTGGGCGATCGGCCCCTCTCGTCCGGCAGAGCCTCCCGAACCAATGGTAATGGCTGAGGTCAGGGCCTTGATATAGGGAATCCTTGTTCTGATGTTACCCCTGAGGTGATGGAAAGATTTTATCAGGGCATCGGCGCCGTCCCCTTCTGCCTCCGGAGCAAAGAAATAAACAATAAGACCTGAGATCAATGCCCCGATAGCGGGAACAAAAATCAGCGCCCACCGCCTTACTTCAATATGCACCGGGATAAAAGCCGGTTCGCCGTCAGGGCCGGGAGGATGAAAATTCGCTAAATAGTGAAGAAAGAACCCGGTGCACTCGTCCATCGCGAGAATGAACATAATGGCTCCGAGCCCCGATGCAATTCCCACGAGAAGGCTGTACATAAGCCACCGGGGAGAAGAAACCATTCCTAACCCCTGGAACATCATTCTGATCTTTTTTCGCATTCACTCCCTCGCGTTTTTTTCTTTCCTGTCAAACAAGTCCTTCAGGATGTGAGCTTTTCTTTTAACAGCTTGTTGACCAACTGCGGATTGGCCTTGCCTTTGGTGGCTTTCATGGCCTCACCCACAAAGAATCCGAACAGCTTTTCCTTGCCCTGTTTGTACTGCTCCACCTCTTTTTCATTGGCTGCAATGATCTCATCGATAATCTTTTCCAGCTCTCCCTCGTCCGATATCTGCACCAGCCCTTTTTCCCCGACAATCTTTTCGGCAGGTTTTCCCGTTTTATACATCTCTTCGAACACGGTCTTTGCGATCTTGCCGCTGATGACCCCTTTGTCAATCAGCTTCAGCATGCCCGCTAAATCTTCGGGGCTTAAAGGGCAGTCTTTGATATCGATATTTGCAGCGTTCAGCTCTCTTAAGACATCTCCCATAACCCAGTTGCTCACCACCTTGGGATTGGAATAGAGCGTAACGCATTTTTCATAATAGTCGGCAAGCGCCTTGGAAGCGGTCAGCACCTCTGCATCATACTCAGGAAGTCTGTATTCGTTGATAAACCTCTCTTTCTTCTCTTCGGGAAGCTCAGGAAGCTTTTTCCTGACCCTTGCGATCCATTCATCATCGATCGTTATCCTGACAAGGTCCGGATCGGGAAAGTAGCGGTAGTCATGAGCCTCTTCCTTGCCCCTCATCGAAACAGTGACCTCTTTATCCACATCCCAGAGCCTTGTCTCCTGAATAATCTTTCCCCCGTCTTCGAGAACGTCGATCTGCCTTTCGATCTCATACTCCAGAGCCTTCTGGACATTTTTAAAGGAATTCATGTTCTTCAGTTCGGCCTTGGTCCCCAGCTCCTTCTGCCCCTTCGGCCTTATCGAAACATTGGCATCGCATCTCAGGCTTCCCTTCTCCATGTTCCCGTCGCATACCTCAAGATATTCGAGGATGGCCTTGAGCTTCACGAGATACTCCTTTGCCTCTTCCGGGGCGTTGATATCAGGCTCGCTCACTATCTCCATCAGGGGAACCCCTGTCCGGTTCAGGTCAACATAGCTGCTGTTCGCATCGCCGAGATTCTCTCCGTGGATCAATTTGCCCGCGTCTTCCTCCATGTGAATCCGGGTGATGCCGATCCTCTTTGTCTGGCCGTTAACGCTTATCTCAATATAGCCGCCGTTGCAAAGCGGCTCTTCATACTGCGAAATCTGATAGCCCTTGGGAAGGTCGGGATAAAAATAGTTTTTCCTGGCAAAACGGCTGTCGGGTGCAATGCTGCCGTGGACGGCAAGGGCTGTTTTGATGGTGCATTCCACCACCTCGCGGTTCAGGACCGGAAGCACGCCGGGCATGCCGAGGCATACCGGGCATGTCTCGCTGTTCGGCTCGGCTCCGAATTCGGTGGAACAGGTGCAGAATATCTTCGATTTTGTCAAAAGCTGGGCATGAACCTCTAAGCCGATGACGGCCTCATACTCCATCTTGTCTTTTCCTTCTCTTTGAGCCGGTTCTTGTAAGCAATTTTTCTATAAGCGTAAAACCCGTGATACATATCATATCTTCTATCAAAAGTCAATGGTGACTGAATGGCTCGGTATTTAGAAAGGCGCATCAATTTTATAATTCCGGCTTCTTCAAATGATAATCGGTATTCTGTTCAAAGTTGTATGCCACCTGTAAAACCGTTTCTTCATCAAAGTTCTTCCCCATGATCTGCAAGCCGACGGGAAGATTGTCTTTTGTGAAACCGCAGGGGATCGAAATGCCGGGAATTCCTGCGAGATTCGTCGATATGGTAAAAATATCGGAGAGATACATCTGCAACGGATCGCCCGTCTTTTCGCCGATCTTGAAGGCCGCGGTCGGAGACGTCGGCGTAATAAGGACATCACATTTTTTAAAGGCGTCTTCAAAATCGTTCTTAATGAGGGTTCTCACCTGCTGGGCCTTTCTGTAGTAGGCGTCATAATAGCCGGCGCTGAGAACATAGGTGCCGAGCATGATCCTTCTTTTCACCTCTGCGCCGAAACCTTCTTCACGTGTCTTTTTGTACATCTCGATCAGATCGTCTTTCTCGCCGGCCCGGTAACCGTATTTGACCCCGTCGTAGCGTGCCAGGTTCGAGCTGGCCTCGGCTGTTGCCAGAACATAATAAGTGGCAATAGCATACTCGGTATGGGGAAGGGAGACCTCGACACTTTCGGCTCCCAGACCCTCGAGAAGCTTTATCCCGTCACGGATGCTCTTTTCGATCTCCTCGTTCATTCCTTCAACAAAATATTCTTTCGGTATCCCGATTTTCAGGCCCTTCACATCTTTTTCAAGGGCTTTGGTAAAATCGGGAACCAAAACATCGGCAGAGGTTGAGTCCCGGGAATCTTTCCCGCTGATGATATTCAGTAAAAGAGCGCAGTCTCTCACATCCTTTGTCATCGGGCCGATCTGGTCAAGCGAGGAGGCAAAGGCAACCAGACCGAAGCGAGACACCCGGCCGTAGGTCGGCTTCAGACCGACAATACCGCAAAGAGCAGCCGGCTGACGGATAGAGCCTCCGGTATCCGAGCCGAGAGCACCGATGCACGCGTCAGCCGCCACGCAGGCGGCAGACCCCCCGCTTGAACCGCCGGGGATGGTCTCCAGGTTCCACGGGTTCTTTGTGATCCCGAAATAGGAGGTCTCTGTTGAAGACCCCATGGCAAACTCATCCATATTGACCTTGCCCAGAAACACAGGATGCTGTTCCTTCAACTTTTTGATCGATGTCGCATCATAGGGGGGAATAAAACCCTGAAGCATCTTCGAGCCGCATGTCGCTTCCACCCCTTCCACGCATAAGAGGTCTTTGATGGCAAGGGGGATGCCGGTGAGCGGCGCTATTTCATTACCGTTCTTAATGATCTCATCGGCTGCTTCGGCCTCTTTCAAGGCCGACTCCTTTGTAATCGTGATGTATGATTTTATCCTGCCTTCGACCTTCTCGATGCGCTCAAAAACCGACTTGGTTATCTCGACAGACGACACCTCTTTCTTCTTCAGCATCTCATGTAAATCATGAATTGTCTTTTGAAAGAGCTCCACGCTTCCTCCTTAATTTAATCGACGATCTTTGGGACCTTGAAATGGTTCTGTTCTTTTTCAGGGCTGTTCTCAAGAGCCCTGTCCGTAGAGATCGATTCCCCGGCAACGTCTTCTTTGAATACATTTTCTATTGGCAGGACATGTGATGTCGGCTCGACCTCTTTTGTATCGAGTTCATTCAGCTTTTCCACGTAGGTTAAAATGGCGCTCAACTGCTCTGTAAATTTTTCTTTATCTTCTTCCTTTATTTCAAGGCGGGCCAGATGAGCCACATGCTCCACTTCCTTCCTGGTTATCTTCATGATTGTTCCTCCTAAAAAACCTCAAGCGATGCATATTTTGCGACAAGCTTCTTTTTGCCGAATTTTTTAAAGACCACTGTTATCTTCAAATCCTCGCCCTGCCCCTCGCTTTCTCCGATAATACCTGTCCCGAACTTGGGGTGGCGCACCATTTTTCCTTCAAGGGTATCTTCCTTTGTTTCTTTTTCTTTTTGAACAGTATGGGAAGAACGCAAAGAGGGGGTTCTTGAAATATTCTCGATAAACCTCTCTGGAATATCCTGCAAAAAGAGGGAAGGGTAATTATGCTGAAAGCTCCCGTAGATATTCCTCGTGATGCAGTTCGTTAAAAAGAGCCTCTCCTTTGCCCTTGTCATACCCACATAGCAGAGCCTCCTCTCTTCTTCCAGTTCTTCCATCGATTCAAAGGCTTTTGAATGGGGAAAAAGATTGTTCTCCATGCCTGAGATAAAAACCGCCGGGAACTCGAGCCCTTTTGATGAATGGAGTGTCATCAGGGACACCGCCCCGGAGTCGTCCTCGACAACATCTTCCCCGGAAATCAGGGCCGTGTAATCGAGAAAGGCTCTCAGGCTCCTGTCCTCTTCTCTTCTTTCAAACTCTTCAACAGCCGAAATAAACTCCTTGATGTTCTCCAGCCTTGTGTCGCTCTCCTCCCTGTCTCCCTTCTCCATCGCTTCGACAAGGCCTGTCTGGTTCAAAATCTCCGTAACCAGTATCGACACCCCCTTGTCTTTTCCGGTTTCGATAAGATGCTCCATAAGCCGGGCAAATTTCTCCAGCTTTGTTTTAGCTGCAGGTGGCACAATATCCTTTTTGGCCGCTTCTTCGATAGCCAGAAAAAAGGATATTTCCTTTTCTCTGGCATAGTCTGCAATCTTCTCGCAGGTCGTCTTCCCTATCCCCCGTAAGGGGATATTGATAATCCTTTTTACACTCTGGCTGTCATGGGGATTGAACACCGCTTTCATGTAGGCCAGAATATTCTTGATCTCCTTCCGGTCATAAAACCTGAGCCCCTTGACAATCCGGTAAGGAACCCGGCCCTTCCTGAACGAATCCTCGATCACCCTTGACTGGGCATTGGTTCTGTAAAAAACGGCCATGTCTTTGAACTGATACTTTCCGTTATTGCAGAGCTCTTTTACTCTTCCGGCAATGTAGTCTGCCTCGCCGATCCCGTCCTCGGCCCTGAAATAGATGATCTTGTCCCCGTCATCGTTATCGGTCCAGAGCTTTTTTTCTTTTCTCCCCTTGTTTCTCCGGATGACCTCTGCGGCGGCGCTCAGAATGGTTTTGGTCGAACGGTAGTTCTCTTCGAGGGTAACGATATGGGCATTGGGATAATCCTTCTCAAAATTAAGAATATTGTCCAGGTTCGCCCCTCTCCAGTGATAGATACTCTGATCGTCATCCCCCACAACACAGATGTTCCGGTATTTTCTTGCCAGCAGGTCTAAAAGACGATACTGGCACTGATTGGTATCCTGATACTCGTCGACCAGAATGTACCGGAATTTCTCCTGATAGAATTCAAGTACCTCGCTGTTCTTCTCAAAGAGCTGTATCGTCATAAGCAGGAGGTCGTCGAAATCGAGGGCGTTGCTCTGATAAAGAAGCTTCTGATAAAGCGGGTAAAGCTTGTTCAGATAGTTCTGAAACCCGAACTCATCTTTTGGGGTCTCTTCAGGCAGGATAAGGTTTCTCTTCAGTTCGCTGATCTTATTTAAAAAGCTCTTTGCCGGATAGAGGTCATCATTGATGCCGAGGTTTTTCATGCATTCTTTAATCAGCCTGAGGCTGTCTTCTGCGTCATAGATAACAAAATCCTTTAAGTATCCGAGCTTCTCAATCCCACCCCGGAGAATTCTCACGCAGGCAGAATGAAAGGTGCTTATCCAGACATCCTGAGAAGAGCGGCCGATAAGCCCTCTCACCCTTTCTTTCATCTCTGCCGCGGCCTTGTTAGTAAAGGTCAGCGCAATAATATGCGACGGGCTGACACGCCCATGCTCGACAAGATAGGCAATCTTATGGGTGATGACCCGGGTCTTCCCTGAGCCGGCACCGGCAAAGATTAAAAGAGGGCCGTCGTTTTTCAAAACAGCCTCTTTCTGCTTCGGATTTAAGGTATCTAATAAGTCCATTACCGTCCCTTTTTTTCTGTTTATTCCACGGTCACGCTCTTTGCCAGATTTCTCGGCTGGTCGACGTCACATCCTCTCCGGACAGCAATATGATAGGCAAGAAGCTGCAGGGGAACAACATAAAGGATCGGTTCGAGAAGGTATGAAGTTTCAGGAATGAACAGGGTATGGTCCGCCCTGTCTTCCAGCCCTCTGTTTCCCTCGGTGGTCAGAGCAATCACGATCCCGTCCCTGGCCTTTACCTCCTCGATATTCCCCATGATCTTTTCATATACCCTGTCTTTCGGTGCGATAACCACCACGGGCATTTTTTCGTCTATGAGTGCGATCGGGCCGTGCTTCATTTCGCCGGCAGGATACCCCTCGGCATGGATATAGGATATTTCTTTTAGCTTCAGCGCGCCTTCAAGGGCTATGGGATAATTGATGCCCCGGCCCAGATAGAGGAAATCGCTTCTGTCGGAATAGACCCTTGATATCTCCTCGATATATTCGTCCTGGTCGAGAATGCTCTCGACCTGTTCCGGTATCTTGACCAGGTCTCTGATCAAAATCTTTGCATCCTCTTCGGAAACGGTCTTGTTAAGCCTGCCCAGAAAAATGGCAAGCTGATACAGGGCAACGATCTGCGTGGTAAAGGCCTTGGTCGAGGCCACGCCTATCTCAGGTCCTGCGTGGGTGTAGATCACCTCATCCGATTCCCTGGCAATGCTGCTCTCCATGACATTGCAGATCGAGATAACCCTGGACCCCTTTTCTTTTGCCTCTTTAAGCGCTGCAATGGTATCCGCTGTCTCGCCCGACTGGGATATGGCGACCATAATCGCCCCTTTGTCAATCAGCGGCTTTCTGTAGCGGAACTCGGAACCGATATCGATCTCGACCGGTATCTTGCAGATCTCTTCAATAATATATTTCCCAACAAGGGCCGCATGCCAGGAGGTGCCGCAGGCCACAATAAAAATCTTTTTGATGTCTTTGATATTCTTCTCATTGATATCCAGATTCTCAAAAAGGATAACATTTCCCGTTTCCTGAGATGTTCTCCCGCGAAAGGTGTCCCAGATGGCTCTCGGCTGTTCATAGATTTCTTTGAGCATAAAGTGTTTGTATCCGCTCTTTTCTGCCATGACAAGATCCCATAACACCTTCTTCACTTCTTTGGACTTTGTCTTTCCGGAAAGATCGGTAATCTTGACCCCCTCAATGCTCAGAACCGCCATCTCCCCGTCTTCCAGAAAAAAGACCTCCCGCGTATAGCCGAGAATCGCGGGAATATCGGATGCGACAAAGAATTCCCCCTTGCCAAGACCAATGGCCAGAGGGCTGTGCTTTCTTGCCGCGACAATCTTGTCCGGCTCTTCCTCGCATATCACACCGATGGCATAGGCCCCGACAATCCTGTTCAGGGCTTTCCGGACAGCCTCTTCGATGTCCCCTTCGAAATACTTATCGACAAGATGGGCAATGACCTCTGTGTCTGTATCGGAAGTGAAGGAATTCCCTTCCTCGATGAGCTCCTTTTTTAAAGAGATATAGTTCTCTATAATTCCGTTATGAACGACCACGATCCCGTTGACCCTGTGGGGATGGGCATTCTGCTCCGACGGTTTGCCGTGGGTGGCCCACCGTGTATGGCCGATGCCGATCTTCCCGCCCATGGGGTTATCTTTTAAGCTTTCCGCTAAATTAACAAGCTTGCCCACACTTCTCCTGACCGTAAGCTGATTCTTGTCGATGGTGGAAATCCCTGCAGAATCATATCCCCGGTATTCCAGCCTTCTCAGTCCGTCCAGAAGAATAGGAACAGCATCTTTCTTTCCGATATAGCCTACGATTCCGCACATTATTTCTTCTCCTTTTTTTTCTTTTCTTCTTCCATCCTGCGGAGAACCCACTCTTCCTTGTTAACCTGGGGCACCCGGCTCAGCGTCAGTGCATAAGGAGGAATGTCCTCGGTAACAGTTGTACCCGCTGCAATGAGGGCTCCCTTCCCGATTTTCACAGGGGCAACGATCTGGGTGTCGCTTCCGATAAAGACACCGTCATTGATAACGGTTTTATGCTTGTGTCTTCCGTCATAATTGCATGTGATCGTGCCGGCACCGATATTGACCTTTTTCCCGACTGTCGAGTCCCCGATGTATGTCAGGTGCGGCGCCTTTGATCCGGTGCCGATCACCGATTTCTTCACCTCAACAAAATTACCCACCTTGACTTCATCTCCCAGAACGGTCTGTGGCCTGAAGTGGGAAAAGGGGCCGATCTGCGCCCGGTTGCCGATGATGCTGTCCGCAATAAAGACAAATCCCTTGATGAGAACCGAATTGCCGACCTTGCTGTCCTGAATAACAGAGTGCGACATAATGGTGCAGTCTTTCCCTATCTTCGTTGCTCCGTAAATCTCGGTGTTCGGGTAGATAACCGTGTCCCTGCCGATGCTGACCGTAGAATCGATATAGGTGCTGGCCGGGTCGATAATGGTCACCCCTTTTAGCATGAGCTTTTCGAGGATTTCCGCCCTGAGAATCCATTCGGCATCGGAGAGTTCGACCCGTGTGTTGATTCCCATGACCTCTGTATGGTCATCCATAAAAATAGCATGGACCGGCAACCCCTTTTTTTTCGCGGCTTCGATTGTATCGGTCAGATAGAACTCTTTCTGGGCGTTCTTTCTGCCTATGCTTTTCAGTGCCTTAAACAGAAAATCCGATTGAAAACAGTATATGCCGCTGTTTATCTCGTCAATTCTCTTCTCCCTTGGTGAAGCGTCCCTCTCCTCGACAATCTTTTCAACGGAATCGTCCTCCATGCGGACAATCCTTCCGTATCCTGAAGGATTAGGAACCCCGGCTGTCAGTAGGGTTACAGCGGCTTTTGTCCTGATATGCTCTCTTTGAAGCTGCTTTAAGGTCTCCTGTCTCAGAAGGGGGATATCCCCGGAAAGAATGATGACGTTCCCGGAAAAACCCTTAAGAAGGTTTTCTGCCTGCATAACGGCATGGGCTGTCCCCATCTGTTTTTTCTGCTCGGCGATCCTGACATCCCTGCCAGGAAAAAGGGCACTGACCTCCTCGGCCTGATGACCGACAACCAGAACGATTCTGTCGGGCTTCATTTTTTTTGCAAGCCCGACCACATATTCTATCATCGGCCTTCCTGCCAGGGGATGGAGCACCTTCGCTCTCTTCGACTTCATCCTCTTGCCCTGACCGGCCGCCATAATGACAATGGCTGTTTTCCCCTTTTTATTCATCGCCAATATCCCTTTCCTCTATAATAGACACTCATTATACTACTTTTTCTTCTTGTTTTTGGACAATTTCAAATCGCTCATTTTTTTTCTCAGGGTATTTCGATTGATGCCCAGTATGCCGGCCGCCTTTATCTGGTTTCCGTTGGTCTCTTCAAGGACCAGCTTGATGAGCGGTTTTTCAATTCCTTTTATGAGAAGCCCATAAAGATTCCCTTTGTCGAGCGTGCACATTTTCGATATGAAATCCCTGAATTTCTCTTCAAAGATATTCTCAATCAACCGGTTGTTCTCGCCCTTGATCTTTTTCTGGTCGAGGCTTCCCAGGGGAAGGTCTTCGGGCAGTATCGTATCGCTGGAGGCCAGAACCACGGCCCTTTTTATCATATTCTCCAGTTCCCTGACATTTCCCTTCCATGAATTGTTGACAAGCATCTTTTTCGCGGCCTGAGATATATGCTTCCTTCCGAGCCCCATGTCGCTGAACTTCTTCAGGAAGAAATCGATGAGTAGCGGAATATCTTCTCTTCTCTCTTTCAGGGACGGCAGCAATATCGGCACCACATTCAAACGGTAATAGAGGTCTTCCCTGAATTGGCCTTCCTGAATCGCTTCTTCCAGGTCCCTGTTGGTTGCTGCAATCACTCTCACGTCAACCCTTATCGGTTCAACGTCTCCGACCCGGTAAAATTCCTTTTCCTGCAACACTCTTAAAATCTTTGTCTGAAGGCCGATATCCATATCGCCGATCTCGTCGAGAAAGACGGTCCCGCCGCTGGCCTGCTCGAACATTCCAATACTGCTCTTCACCGCGCCAGTAAACGCGCCCTTTTTATGCCCGAACAGCTCGCTCTCCAGAAGGTCCTTGGGAATGCTGGCGCAATTGACAACAACAAAAGGCCTGTCAGCCCTTTTTGTGTTATTATAATGAAGGATCTTGGCCACCAGCTCTTTTCCTGTCCCGCTCTCTCCTGTGATAAGGACCGTCACATCCTTATTGGCCACCTTCCCGATCGTCTTGTAGACCTCCTGCATGGTATCGCTCTTGCCGATCAGCTCGTCTACATCGGGTTTGTCCTTTCCTTCTCCTTTTATATGAGAAGCCTGCTTCAGCAGTTTCTTTATTTCCAGAACCTTATTGATGATGAGATAGATCTGGTCCAGGTCAAAGGGCTTGATAAGATAGTCATACGCGCCCCGCTTCATGGCCTCGATAGCATTTTTCATGGTCGCCTGGGCGGTAATGACGATGACAAACGCGTTCCTGTCTATCTCTTTTATCCGTTCAAGGGCATCCAGCCCGCTCATTCCCGGAAGCCTGATATCCATAAACACAAGGGGATACGGAGACTTTTGAAACTCGACAATGGCGTCCTCTCCGGTCTCAACGGTCTTCACCTGATAGCCCTTTTTCTCCAGCCCTTTCTGAAAGACCCACCGGATGCTCTCTTCATCATCGACCACGAGAATTTTTTCTAATCCTTTGTCGCTTTCTGTCATAGACCTTTTTTGTCTTTTTTGTTTTTTCTTTTTATCTTTGAAAACGGGAAGATAGACCCTGACCACGGTCCCCTTTTCTTTATTGCTGGCAATTTCCAGCCTCCCTTTGTGCTCTTCAACAATCCGATGGGTAACCGAAAGCCCCAGTCCGGTTCCTGCTTTCTTTGTTGTAAAAAAGGGGGTAAAGATATCTTCCTTGATATCTCCCGGAATCCCTTTTCCGTTATCTTCTATCTTTATCAGAACCATCTGCGTGTGTAAGTCTACCACACGTTCGCTCGAAATTCCAGTAGTTAGCGTAATTTTCCCTCCGCCTTCTATCGATTCGATGCTGTTCCGGATAAGATTTAAAAAGACCTGTGTCAGCTGTTTCTCATCTCCCATAATATGCGGGAGGCTTGGGTCATATCTCTCCATAAAAGAGATTTTCTTTCCCTTTGAGCCGGCCTTTTCCAGAACCAGAACCTGGTCGAGCACCCTGTGAATATTGAACGGCTCCATCTTCGGCTTGCTGGGGTGAGAAATAGAGAGGAGCTCTTCAACAATCCTGTTTATCCGGTCGACCTCTTTGATAATCACATTCGTGTACTCCTCGGTTGTCTCATCAGAAAACTCTCCCCTGAGAAGCTGCGCCGCCCCCTTTATGCCGACAAGGGGGTTTTTTATCTCATGGGCCATGCCCGCAGACAAATTTCCCAGCGTGGAAAACTTGTCTTTTCTCCGAAGCGCCTCTTCCAGCCTTTTGATATGAGTAAGGTCCCTGACAGTCAGCACCACTCCTTCGATTGCTCCGTTCGCATCGAGGAGAGGGGAGGCCGTAACTCCGACAGAAATATCTTTTTTGTACCGGCTTGTAAGCATCTGGTCAAAATCGGTGTATGTTGTTCCCGATTTGAAAACACCCTTGACAAGTTTTTTCAAAGAAGGATTCTCAGAAAAAACGGTTTCAAACGGCTTGTTGAGAACCCTTTTCGACGACAACCCAGTCAGTTCCTGTATGGACTGGTTAAACACCTTTACTGTCAAATCTTTATCAATCACCGCCACTCCGTCAGGCATGTTCTCGATGATGTTTTCATAGAGCTTTCGAAAAGCCGGCTTGGCAGGAGTGTTTTTCTTCACGGGTTTGTTCATTTTATTTAAAAGACCTTTTTGGGGAGAGAATGTAAAGCGCTTTTATCTCTAAAGTATTGTGTAAATTTAACAAAACGGGAATCTATGTCAAGGAAAATAACCCTTAAACAGGTTTGATAATTTTCCTGTTCTGTTATAGACTGAGCAGGAACCGTTTACGGGGAGCTGGTAATGGAAAAGACCATAAAACTGGGTGTGAGCCGATGCCTTCTCGGTGAAAAGGTCCGCTATGACGGCGGGCATAAGCACGACCGCTTTATCACCGATACGCTGGGGCAGTATGTGAAGTATGTCCCCGTCTGCCCTGAGGTTGAATGCGGCTTCCCTGTCCCGCGGGAACCGTTCCGGCTGGTCGGCAAGGCCAATTCTCCCCGGCTCGTTACCATCAATACAAAAACAGACCATACGGATAAGATGCTCAAGTGGGCGAAAAAGCGGCTGGCCGAACTGGAAAAGGAGGGGCTCTCAGGCTTTATCTTTAAAAAAGGCTCTCCGAGCAGCGGCATGGAGCGGGTCAAGGTCTATACGGAAAAGGGGGCCTCTTCAAAGTCGGGTTCGGGAATTTTCGCAAGGGCTTTTATGGAGCATTTTCCCCTTGTCCCGGTGGAGGAGGAGGGACGGCTCTCTGACCCGAAGCTCAGGGAAAATTTTATCGAGCGCATCTTTGTCTTTAAAAGGTGGCGGGAGCTTCTCTCAGAAAAAAAGAGCCGTGGGAATCTCGTGGCCTTTCATACAAAACACAAGCTCCTTATCCTTTCGCACAGCGAAAAGCTTTACCGTGAAATGGGAAAGCTTGTGGCCAGTGCAAAAAAATATTCTCCAGGCAAGCTTTATGAGACCTATCAGACGCTTCTCATGGAGGCGCTTTCGCTCAAAACCACGGTGAAAAAGAATGTTAATGTTCTCCTGCATTTGATGGGCTATTTTAAAAAGGAGCTGAGTCCTGATGAAAAAAAGGAGCTTTTAGAAATCATTGAAAATTTCAGGAAAGAGTATGTTCCCTTGATCGTCCCTGTAACCCTCATCAACCATTTTGTTAGAAAATACAACCAGCCCTATTTGAAAGAGCAGTTTTACCTGAACCCCCATCCCATTGAACTGAAGCTGAGGAATCATGTATAGTTTTTACCTTTCTTGCCTGTCCAAGAAAGGTAAGAAAAGAAGGACACCCCCGCTGATTTTTTTAACGGTATTTAACTGCGTTCGCTCGGCTTCGAGCGCAACTCGCTATGTTCAAACAGTGCTCTCCGCTGTTCTCGCTCACTAGTCAAATCCCTAAAAATCAGAATGGGGGAGAGGGGAAACAGATATGCTTTTTAGGGGGATTTTAACGAAAACGGGTGTTTAATTTTTGTGTGCTTAAACCTCTAAAAAAATGGAGGGGTTGAGGGAATAAAAAGGGAGAATTTAGGAGAATCAGAAAATAGGTGTCTGTCCCCATTTTCTTAAAGAAGATTAGAAAATTTTTGTCATCGTTTTACTTAAAATAGGAGTAGGGAAATTTGTTGATGAATCAATATTCAAATTTCAACCTTTATTCCAATCATAAAACAATACTTTGCAAAAGGTTATGCCGTTATCAAAATGTGTTTATTAGGATTGCTTATTTTATCCTTTACTAATCTCACGGTTCCCTTTTTGATATGATACTCCTTGTTATTTCTTTTGCAAAAATCTATAACTTTTTGACTCAAATCATTATAGAAAAGCTGATAATCAGGGTAGTTTGTAACATTCGTGTTGTAATTTAACCTGCCAAATATAATTTTATCTACAAAAGATATTGATTGTAATATATCATCGAAATTCTGATTATTTATATTTGGTGTTGGATACGGTTCTATACTAACCCAAGTTTTTATTCCATTTTTATGCAGAAAAAACAAGCTGTTAATTCTTTCTGGGTAAGAGGCGGAGAAAGGCTCATATTTTACTCTAAAACCTTCATTTAAAGAAATCAAAGTGATTCCAAACTCATTTTGATTGCTTAATTCAATAACTTGGGGAGGTAAAATACCTTTTGTTAATGCAGTACATTTTATATCTTCTTTGTTTAACAAATTAATCAATTGTATTGTAGAATGGGCTACTTCTGTATATCCATACATAAAAGGATCTGTACTAAAACAAAAGTGGACAAACTTGATTTTTTTCTTATATTTTGGCATTTCTTTTTGTAATAATGTTGAAGCATTTTTTACAATTTTTGGTTTTATCCATTCTTCATAGTTTTTAATCTTTCCGAACCTTTTAGCCATCATCATTGCATAGCAAGGATACAAACAACCGTGCGAACAGCCTTCGATATGATTTATTGTAAAATCACCATACTCTACACCTGTTTTATATAGCAGAGACTTTCTTTTTATATGTTGTAAACCCTTCCTCATTCTGACCTCACTATAATTTTATACTTTCTATAGTCCATTGATGTAGCCTTTTTCCCAGTTTCTGTAAGCGCGGGTTCCCATATTATTTCAAGTCCTTTTTCATTCAATTCTTTCAGCTTGTTTTTGAAGTCTCTTTGAGAAAAAGTTATTCCATATTTTCCAATCAATTGTACAATTAATTCTTTTAAGAGTATACTTTTGTCTGTGGATTTTTTTATAATATCTAAAATATCCTCTTCAAGGTTAAAACCATTATACAACGTTAAATCAGGAAAATCATACTCGAATAAAACCTCTTGTTTCTTTCTATCAAGTTGTAATATTTTCTTCCATGCCTTATTCATTTCATCTGACATTAGAATTAAACCATCTTCATGGTTCGTTCCAAAAATCAATCTATATTTTGGTATATTTTTAGTTTTCAATTTTATTGGAATATTAACAACATATTTAAACAACTTTTTTAATTGTTGAATATAGCTATTGATAAATTTCTCTTCTGCTTGAAGCATATCTATTTTTTCATTGATTTTGTCCAATAAAATCTCTTGCCAATAATCACCATCGGCAATCATGTTCATATTTTCTATGCTATTTGTTTCATCGATCTCATATTCATCATCAAAATCGTTTTGCTCAGCAAATTGTATGTCCTCATATCGAAGTAGCCTGCAACCTTCTCTTAAGAATCCAAACGAATTAAGATTCATTAAAAGTTCTAAAGAGAAAAAATTTTTGTTTTTTATCCTCTGAAAATTCTTAAAATTCAAATTTTTTATTCCATAAGGGTCAACATAAACAAAAATGTTAGTATCCATATCTATGTTCAAAATTTTATTGATATAATCATCAAATTTTCCTTTCAAGACCTCGCAATATCTGTAGCCATCAAGATTTCTTTGCAGGTCTTCAGTGTACTTTTTCTCTATAAATATTCCATAGATTACTTTGTTTTTCCTGTTTACATCATCGATTACAGATTTAATATGTTTTCCAATTATAATAGGAGAACCATCGTTCCCATCATCAAATTTTCCTTTGCCAGCAAAACAATCGATTATTACTAGAGGTCTATTTGTGTATAGAATTTTATTTATGTATGGAGTTAAGTAACAACCTATAATTTCATCTTTTAATACAGACCAGCCCTTTTTTTTAGAGAAGAAATCTCTTGTTTTTCCCATAAACACATCTCATTTAAATTATGGAGGAAGCATATTTATATCAAGCAATTCTTGCAACAAATTAAAAATTTGTCAATAAAATTTATAGTTTAGAAATTTAATCCCCTCTTCTGCTTTTTAGGTCTATGCTGAGGGGAGCGAGGAAAACGGAGAGCACTGTCTGAACCGAAAACGAGGGCATTAAATGCCTTTCAATCCTCCCCCATGACGGTTTTTCAGGTGAAGGTGAGTTGAGCAAGGAAACAAGAAGCAGCAGTTGACCGAGGGTGAAGCCTAGATTCTGCTTCGCCGAAGCGAAACGAGCATGAAACCGCCCAGAAAAAACGTGGGGCGTCCTTTTTTGCGTTCCTTTTTTAGACGAGTAAAAAAGGAACAAGCTACTTTTGCTTCTTAGCTTTTTTTCCTTCCAGATACTCCTTTGCTTCTTCATGGCCAAGCTCTGCGGCTTTTTCAAAATCCTTAATGGCCTGGACAGGGTTGTTTAACTGGCTGTAGGCTTTGCCTCTGCCAAAATAAGCCCTTGCATATTTGGGATCGATTTGAATAGCTTTTGTATAGTCACTGATTGCTTCCTTGTATTTGTTAAGCTTTCCATAGGCAAGGGCTCGGTTGTAATAGTAAAATGGTTTTTGGGAATTTAGTTCTATGGCTTTGCTGTAAGCCTCGATAGCTTTCCTATATTTGCCTGAATCGTCAAATTTTATTCCCTTTTTATTCCACTCTTTTGCACTTAAACCTTCAATGGTTTTTTCAGTTTTTTGTTCAGGTTTTTTTCCTTCCAGATACTCTTTTGCTTTTTTGTTGCCGAGTGCGGCGGCTTTTTTAAAATCTTCTATGGCTTTTTTATTGTTTCCAAGATTTTCATAGGTAAGACCACGATAATAAAAAGCCATAGAAAACTCAGGATTCAGTTGAATTGCTCTGTTATAGTCTTTAATAGCCCTGTCATATTTTTCTAGAAGGGAATAAGTGTTTCCTCTTAAAGTATAATATGCTTTCTCTTTAGGGTTTAATATAATAGCCTTGTCATAGTCTTTCAGGGCAAGATTATATTTTCTCAGTTTTACATAAGCATTAGCCCGACTATAAAAAGCCTCATCTACAAACTCTGGATTCAGTTCTATAACCTTAGTAAAGTCCCTGATTGCCTGTTGATATTTACGCATGAAACCAAAAGCATTTCCACGATAATAATATGCCACTGCATCCTTCGGGTCTAACTCTATTGCATTATCCAAGTCAGCAACAGTTTTTCCATACATCTTAAGATCAAAATAAAGTATTCCCCTATTAAAATAAGCCTCCTGTTTCTTTGGATCTAGCTGAATACTTTTTGTAAAAGCATCGATAGCCTCTCTATATTTTCCAAGCTCGAAAAGCTTAACTCCTCTCTCAAACCACTCCTTGGCGCTTAATCCTTTAATGGTGTTACTGCTCGCAAATAGAATATTTTCGTTACTAAAAGTAGTTGGTTTGCAAGGAAACCCGCCCATGAGAACCGATATAAAAACCATAATAGCTACAAAAAAGAAGATTGTTTTTTTCATGTTATCCTTTCGTTTATTTATTGTAATTAAAATTTCCTTTGATAATGAGCCTCTTGTATTCTCCGATTTTAGAGTTTTCTAATAATTCATCCGGAACTTCAGGAAAGGGAGATGCTTTTTTGATAGAGGCCACAGCGATTTTATCAAAAACGGTGTTACCGGATGAAGAAACAATTTTTGTATCTGAAACGCTTCCGTCCTTTTCTATGTTGAACTCTATAGATACTTTTCCCGAAAAACCTTCTTTTATAGCTTCAGGATAGTCCCAGTTTTCTTTTATTTTCGCATACACACTCTTGAGATAACCCCTGTATTTAGGGTCGCCATCATTCATATTAATATAAACAGCTTCTTTGTCCTTTTTCGACTGCTCTTCAATTCCAGAATCTTTTAAATGTATTTCCGCATCCTCAAGGCCTAGCTTTGACGCTTTTTTGTAATCTTCAGCAGCCTCTTTTTGATTACCAAACTTTTCATGAACAGCGCCTCTCTTAAAATAGGCTTTGGCAAACTGCGGGTCGTTTTCTATAGACCTTGTATAGGCATTAAGCGCCTTCTTGCGCATGCCAAACAAGGAATAAAATCGCCCCTTGTTATACCAGTGGGCGCTTTTTAGTTTATTAAAAAAAACTGTTTCTGCCGCTTCTTTTCTAAGCTTTTTTTGCGTTTCATCTATTTCAGACTCAACTTGTTTAAAAAGGTTGGGAGCAAAAGAATGTATGGAAGATACTTTTTCAATATCCTTTTTTGATTTTTCTTTTTTGCCGAGTTTTTTATACGCATAGGCACGGATAATGTAGGATAAAACTTCTTTATCGGGATTCAATTTAATAGCTTTTGTGCAGTCTTCAACAGCCTTTTGATATTCTTCTATATAACAATAAGCCTGCCCCCGTCTAAAATAAGCATCTTTAAAATCCGGATTCGGCTCAATGGCCTTAGTATAATTGTCTACCGCCTTTCTGAATTCTTTGATCTTAAAAAAAACCAGGCCTCTATTTAAATAAGCCTCTGGGTTTTCGGGATCAAGTTCGATGGCCTTTGTATAGGCAACGAGCGCTTCTCCGTATTTTTTTTCTTTGTATAACTGGTTTCCTTTTTCAATCCACTCTTTTACTTCGCTGCTTGGCTTCGGTTTTTCTGCGGTTTTGATTTTTGCTTTTGCGGCTTTTTTTATTTCGGGTTTTTTCTTCGGTTTGATTTTCTTTTGCGTTTTTTTCACGGTTTTGGCAGCAACTTTCTTCTTTTTTTCTGTTTTTGCTTTTGCCTTTTTCCTCTCCCATCCAACACCCTGCTCGGTCAGGTAATTCTGCGCCTCTTTATACCCGAGCCTTGCTGCTGTCTTCCAGTCGTCAAGCGCTTTCATGGGGTTGCTCAGCTTGTTATACATCATCCCTCTGCTGTAATACGTCATGCCCGCTTTGGGATTAAGAGCAATGGCCCTGTCAAAATCCTTGATAGCTCCCTTATAATTTTTCAGCTCACCCTTTGCCCCGCCTCTATTATGGTAAGCCTCATCGTTTTTCGGGTTAAACTCCAGGACCCTGTCATAATCTTTTATAGCTTCTTGGTATTGCTCAAGGCGTGCATAGCTGATTGCCCGGTTAGAATAGAGAGCCGGTTCTTTCGGGCTCAGCTTAATGGCATTTGTGTACGCCTTGATCGCTTCTTTATCTTTGCCTGAATCGGCAAGCTTTATCCCCTTTTCGTTCCAGTCATCCGCGCTCAAATTCTTTTTCGTCTCGTTACTTGCCAGGTAGATATTTTCTCCTTGAAAGGCAGGCGGTTCTGCAGAAACCGAATGAAAACCACCCGTTAAAACTGATATGAAAAAAAGAATGGATACGATGCGTTTCATTTACCATCTCCTTTTTTTGAGAAAGCATTTGAAAGCTTTTATCAAGAATAAATCTTAATCAAAAAAATCAAGCAATTTTTGCATAAAATAGGATTTTGTCAACTACCTTATTGGGTAGTTTTTCAATTTTTTTCATGATTTACGCTTTTTATGCTCAAAAAAACGCAAGAATTCTTTTTTACTCGTCTAAAAAAAGACACCCCCGCCCCGCTACGCCTGACATCAACCTAAAAATCAGAAGGGGGGGAAAGAAAAATCAGAAAAAAAGAATTTCTCAGCTCATACTGTTGCTTTTCAGCTTTAATATTCTTTTAACCGCTTCGTTCATTTCTTGCGCACCCAGTTAAAGGGCATTTTAAATGCCGCTTGCTCGCTTCACCTTCGACCTGAAATGCAGAAAGATCATATAAGCCCGCAATAAAAATTTTATAGAAAAATACTTTGAAATATCATGTCATTATATTTATAATTATTCGTCCCTCTGAAAATTCTTAGAGCTATTAGGGATGTGTATTATCAGATAGCAGCACTCTACCACAAATCTTTTCATAAGGAGATAAAGGATGAATAAAAGGATGACCCGCCGGGGCTTTCTCAAAACAGCGTCTTTAGCCGGCGCAACAGCAGGCACGCTCGGGTTTCCCGGAGTGCTTCGCGCAAAGTCGCAACCCTCTGTCAGGTTCGTAATACAGACATCATGGGACAAAGACACTCTCGGCTTTGCCAAGTTTCAGGAATTCTGCAAAGATGTGGGTGAAATATCCGAAGGAAAGATCATTTTCGAAGGATTCCCTGCCGGAGCCAGAACAGGAACATTCGAGATGTTCGACGCTGTCGAGAAGGGTGTTCTCGACGGAATGCACTGCTTTGATGTTTACTGGTCTAAGAAAATCCCGGCGGTCACATTCCTCACCTCCTACCCGTTCGGCATGGACCGCCCCGACCAGTGGGAAACATGGTATCGTGCACTCGGCGGTATAGAAATAGCCCGCGAGGCTTACGGCAGTCACAATATGCACTACATCGGGCCGATCCAGCATGACGATAATCTCATCCACTCAAAAATCCCCATCCGCTCCTTCGAGGACTTCAAGGGCAAAAAGCTCCGCTATCCCGGCGGTATTGTCGCGGATATCTACCGCGCGGCAGGCGTCTCAACTGTTCTTCTTCCGGGCGGCAAGGTCTATGCGGCTTTAAAAAAGGGTGAGATCGACGGCGCCGACTTCGCCGGGGCGGCCATCAATTATGAGCTCGGTTTCAGCAAGATCGCCAAGTATATTATTATGGGGCCGCCGTCCATTCCCTGCCTCCATCAGCCGGTCGACCTGATGAGCCTCAATATAAACAGGGATAAGTGGAAGACCATCTCTCCCCATTACCAAAAACTTGTCGAGACAGCCGTGGCAAAGCACTCCTACAGCCAGTATACAGCCATCCAGGCGGCGGATATCGAAGCCTTTGATAAGATGCAAAAAGAGGGCGTTGAGGTCATCCGCCTGAAGGATGAGGACATTGCAAAGTTCAGGCGCTTCGCTCCGGAGATGTGGGTCAAGTGGGCCAGAAAATCGAAGCTGGCCATGAAGGCCTTCAAATCCCAGCTTGAGTTCATGAAGTCCGTGAAGATGGGCTACCTCACCGACAAAGATATGGTCGACACAAAAGGGAAAAGGATTAAACTCTGAGAGAAGGAATATTCTTACCTTTCTTGGGTGAGCAAGAAAGGTAAGAATTTCCCCTTTATTGTTTCTTCCCAGCCTTTTTCCGCCTTCTTACAAACCGGCCGGCTCCCCATCCGATGATGCCGGAGCCGATGATTGTTGTGATAATCCACTGCCAGTAGCTTTTGATGAACGTTTTTACGGAATAGAGCGGGTTGACCTTGACTTTTATCTCTTTTTCAAATACGGGGTAATCTTTTTTCTCCTCGCCGATACCGGCTATCTTGATCCTGACGGCAACAGAGAGGTAGAGTTTATACAGGCCGGATTTCAGGGGCGTGACATTCCATTCCCACTGGGTAAAGCCGTCCCCCGATACAAGCTGGCTTTCATCGCTCAACGGCTCAATATTAAAACTGTCGCCCTTTAAACGGGCTGTCATAAATGTCCCGACTTTAATTTCCTCTATCTGCGGTATGCCTTTTCCTTTCAGCCCCTTTTCAAAGTTTTCTTTAATGGTCTTTGCGATGCGCACCTCAATCCTTTCCCTGACACCGACCTTCATTTTCTCCGGGGGATTGAACAGAATCTTTCCCAGGGGAAGCCTGCTCAGCTCTTCTTCAACGATTTTGGACAGGTCCGGTGCCGGCGCCGGCTCTGATGCAGGTTCTCGATGAACGCCGCCGCCGTTAGGGCTGGGCGGCCCCATAATGGCTTTGAATTGAACCAGGGTGAATTTGAAAAATATGATGAGAACCACTATTAATGCAAGGGATATGATTCCAATGAGATATTTTTTATTCATCTGGCGCTCCTTTTTTGAACCGCAGTTTATAAGGTGGAATTGCAAAGAATATAAAATCAATTATCTTCTATCAAAATAGTAGAAATTTGTCAACAATCTTAATATGTTAGTTTTAAAAGTCCCCTTTCTGATTTTTAGGGGTATTAAATGCCTTAATTTTTTCCCATTCTGCTTTTTAGGTATTTTTCAAATAAGTGAGGATAAAGAGGTAGGCTGGGCATTTAAAATGCCTTTCAAATTTCCCCCATTACGGTTTTTCAGGTGAGGGTGAGTTGAGCAAGGAAACAAGAAGTAGCATGTTTGAAGCCGAAGGCAAGTTCTGCTTCGCCGAAGCGAACGAACCTGAAACCGCCCGGAAAAAACGTGGGGGTGTCCTTCTTTGGTTCGTTTCTTGGACAAGCAAGAAAGGTAAGAAAACTTCCTTTTTTGTGTTCGGCAGGGTTTATTTGTAATTAAAAGTGGAATTTAGTTGACAAAAGAAAAAAACAATATATTATTAACATTGTAGTAGATGAGCGTGTAGGAATCTAAGCCGAAAGGTAAAGACTATTATACCTTTCGGTTTTTTTTGTTTCTGCCATTATTTGCTATAATTCTTTGAAAGGAGGTAGTTAAGTAATGGCAAAAGGAACAGTAAAGTGGTTTAGCGACCATAAAGGATTTGGTTTTATTGCATCTGATACAGGCACTGATGTATTTGTTCATCATAGCGTAATTCAGGGTAATGGTTATAAGTCTTTGGAAGAAGGCCAGCAGGTTGAGTTTGAGACAGAGAACGGCCCCAAAGGTGAAAAAGCCATCAATGTTGTAAAACTGTAATTGAAGACAATAAGGCCCGGATAGAAATACCGGGCCTTATTTCTAAAAAAATCTCGAATTTTGATGTAAAAGCACTCCTGAGAATATCTCTTCTGTACAATATTCCAACTGCGTGTAACCGCTTTACAGCGGATTTCATGATTTCTTCCCGGCAGACAATCGCAAAACAATTTCCCCCGTCCATCTTCCCGAAGCATTTTCTATCCAGGCAAGAAAAGTAAATTGAAAAACTTACTTGATTTTCTTATAATTTAATCTAATATTCACTTAATTTGAAAGGAGGGAAAAATGAAGACATTGAAATGGATTTTTATTGTTATATCCGTCTTTTTGGTTATCAATCAGGGCGCTCTGTTTGCTGCGGAATCTGCGGATGAAGCCGGCCTGGGCAAGAAACTGGTTCAGCAATTATGGACAGATATGAAAGCTCACAATTTGGAGGCGATCAAAAAGTATATAGCCCCGGGTTTTCAATCAATACACGAGGACGGCACGCGCGACCGCGAGGAAGAGTTGCAGCTTATTAAGGAATTGAAACTTGGAGAGTATCTGCTGAGCAATTTTAAGGTGACCCGTAACGGCCCTGTTATTACCGTAACATACTTTGTGTCCGTTCGGGAGACAATCGATAGCAAACGCCTTTCGCTCAAGCCCGCCGCGAGGCTTAGCGCCTGGCTGAAAACTGAAAGCGGCTGGCAATGGATCATTCACGCCAACCTAAAACCTTTAAAGTAAAGAAATAGTTACGGATTACTATACAATTTTGCGGTATTTTTTCCCTCTTTTTTTATCCCCCATTCTGCTTTTTAGGCATTTTTCAAGTGAACGAGGAAAAAGAGGCAGGCTGTCTGAGGACGTAGTTTTAGTCCGAGGGCATGGATGCCTTTAACCCTACAATTATAAACCTAGTTGCAGTTTTTCTTGTTCACTATTTATTTTTCTCTGTCCAGAAAATAGGCATATTCTTCGCCTCACGAACGAAGATAAAATACCGTATAAAAAGGCAGCGGGGGTGCCCTTTTTTTGCTTACTTTTTTTGGACACGCAAAAAAAGTAAAAACATCTCTAAAGTTTTTCCAAAATCTTCCGATAAGATAATTAAAGCTTAAGATATTAAAACCCTGTTGTGTTTGTGATGAAAGTGTCATCGAGAGATTAACACTCATATCGAGGGGCCTTAAAGATTGGGGCCGCCACCTTGAAAAAGAGTCTCATTGGTGCTCTTCCACACGGCATTGAAACGGGGTTTTTTTATGTGGCAATTCCGTTAAAAAAGCCTTTATCCGGCCCTTTTCATCTCTTCCCGCGCACATAATCATTGACTTGCAAAAGATTATGATATATCTTTTCCAGACAGCGAAAGATAAATAAACTATCCCCTGGTGAGGTTTTTTCATGGCTGGAATCATCCCCTTTAAAGGAATCCTGTATAACCGGGAAATGATCAAGAATCTTGAAGATGTTATCACCCCCCCCTATGATGTCATCCCGAAAGAGGACTATAAAAAGTATTATCAGAAGCATCACAACAACATCATTCATATAATCCTCGGAAAGGACTACCCGCACGACAGCAATAAATATAATAAGTTCACCCGCGCGGCCGAGCATTTCAACCAGTGGATAAAAGAGGGGATTCTGGAGCGGGACGGCCGTCCGTCGCTCTATGTCTACCATCAGAAATACCGCATTAAAGGCGGAAAGGAGAAAACCAGAAAGGGGTTTATCGCTCTTATCAAGCTTGAGGACTACAAAAAAGGGATTGTCTTTCCCCATGAAGAGACCTTTTCAAAAACAAAAAAGAGCCTCATGTTCTTAAAGAAGGCGTGCAGGGCGAACCTCTCTCCTATTTTTTCCCTCTATTCAGAGCCGGAAAACAAGATCAACAATATCATTGAAGAAGGAATTGCAAAAAAACCCCCTTTTATCAATGTTTTCGACAACAACTCCACCGAACACCTGATGTGGCGGTACAGCGACCCCGCGGGAATCGAAACAATCAAAGAGCTGATGAGCGATAAAAAGGTTATCATTGCCGACGGTCATCACCGCTATGAAACAGCGCTGGCGCTTCGAAATATCCTGAGAAGGGAAAAAGGAGCGGCCGACGGCCCGAGGCCGCACGACTATGTAATGATGTATCTCACGAACATGGATGACAAAGGGCTTTCCATCCTCCCGACCCACAGAATCGTCACAAAACCGAAAACAATGGAAATGCGCTTTTTCATGAAAAGCCTAAAAAGTTCTTTCAATATCGAAACCTTTGACTGCAATGAAAAGAAAGAATTTTTCAAATCGTTAAAAAAAAGGGGGAAAGAGGGAAAGGCCTTCGGTCTCTTTTCCGGGGACCAAAACTTTTACCTTCTTACACTTAAAGACCAGACTGTTATGGAAAATTACAGGGACAATTCAAGGCCGGCTGAGTGGTGGAATCTTGATGTGACCATCCTCCAAAAAGCCCTTATTGAAGATATGCTGGGATTGAAAAAGAGCGATGAAGAGAGCATCTTCTATACCCATGACGAGGATGAGGCTGTGAGGCGGGTTGAAGAGGGGGGCGATTCACTGGCCCTTTTTCTTAATCAGACAAAGATAAAAGACCTGCAAAAAATCGTTTCCCTGGGAGCAAAGATGCCCCAAAAATCGACTTTCTTCTTTCCGAAGCTTCTTACCGGCCTTGTTATCAACAAATTCGAATAGCGGGAAAGCATGAACGCCAAATCAATCCTTTTTCTATTAAGCGCTGCCAAGCCCGGCCAGTTTCCGGCAACCCATCTTCCGGAAATCGCCTTTGTCGGGCGCTCCAATGTGGGGAAATCTTCCCTTATCAATACGCTCACCAATATCAAAAACCTGGCCAAGACAAGCTCTACACCCGGAAAGACCCAGATGATCAACTTTTTTCGTATCGGTGAATCCCTTATGTTTGCGGACCTCCCCGGTTACGGGTTCTCCAAAGTCCCGAAGGAGGTTCAAAAGCAGTGGGGGGTGCTTATCGAAAGCTATCTCAAGAACAGGGATAATCTTAAAGGGGTGGTTCTTTGCCTGGATATCAGACACACCCCTACCAAGCTCGATACCACGATGAAAGAGTGGCTTGAATATTACCGTATCCCGATAATAGCGGTACCGACAAAGACCGATAAGATAAAGAGGGGGGCACGAAAAGAAAGGGTCAGAGACATTGTTTCATCCCTGACCCTCGACAAAGAAAGACTTCCGATAATCTTTTCCGCTAAAACAAGAGAAGGTAAGGCCGAGCTCTGGAAAGAGATAGGCAGGCTAACAGGTTCCGGCGCTCACAAGCCCTGATCGCGGACTATCCCCTTTACATCTCCTGTTTTTTTCTATACGGCTTCCGGGTCTTTTTCCTGAACTTCTTCTTTTTTCAGTTTAAACTGGTCGACGATTCCCTTGAGATTGCTTGCCAGTTCGCTCAGCTGGTGCACGGCTGTGGCTGACTGCTCCACACCGGATGTTGTTTCCCTCGTTGCCGTGGCAACTGATTCAACATTGGACGATATCTCTTCGGTCGCTGCTGACTGCTCTTCTGTTGATGTGGCGATCTGCTGAACCATATCAGTAACACGGTTCACTCCCTCTACGATCTGCTGCAAAGATTCTCCGGCCTGATTGGCCAGCCCAACCCCGTTCTCGACCTCCTGGCTACCTGCTTCCATTGAGCTTACGGCTCCGCCTGTATCTGCCTGAATACTCTTGATCATCTCCGCTATTTCTCTTGTCGCTTTTGTTGTCCTTTCGGCAAGCTTTCTGACTTCGTCCGCCACAACTGCAAATCCTCTTCCCTGCTCTCCGGCCCTTGCCGCTTCGATCGCCGCATTCAAGGCCAGAAGATTGGTCTGGTCTGCTATCTCGTCAATAACACCGATGATCTCTCCTATCTGCTCAGAACTGCTTCTCAGAGCCTCGATGGTGCTGGCCGACTGCCTGACCGCACCGGCTATCCGGTTCATCCCTTCCACGGTGTTCCTGACGATCTCTCCTCCCTTATCCGCTTTGGCGGTGGCTCCCTTGGCCGCTTCTGCCGCCTCGCTGGCGTTCCTTGCGATATCGATGACCGTGGCGCTCATCTCTTCCATGGCGGTGGCGATCTGCTCTGTCTGCGATGACTGCTTTTCTGTTCCGACTGTTATCTGTGATGATGTTGCGGACAGCTCTTCTGTTGCAGAGGCCAGCCTGCTTGTGGAGTCGGCGATCTTGCCGATAATATTGTGGAGTTTATCAAGGAATGTATTGAACCACTTGGCCAGCTCTCCTATCTCGTCTTTGGACGAAACCTCCAGCCTCTTGGTCAAATCCCCTTCTCCCCCGGCAATGTCTTTCAGCATATTTAACATCTGGCAGATAGATGTTTTGATAACCCGTGAAATCAGATAGCCGAAAGCGAGTCCGAGAAAAAGACAGGCCGCGGTTATGATCGAGAGTTTCATAAAGGAAGCGGTGTAGATGCTATGACTGGCACGCTCTGCTTTTTCGGCCATCTCTATATTGATATCGACAAGCCGCTCAAGGACACCCCTCATGGTATCGAACTTCTGCTTTCCAATGCTCAGGGTCAGGTCAATCGCCTCGCTTCTTCCCTCGCGGGTATCGGTAGACCTTGCCTGAACAACCCTAAAGGTGATCCCTTTCCACTCCTTAAAAGCTGTTTCAAGCTCTTTGATCAGAGCTTTTTCTTCTTTAGTAGAGGCTATTTTTATATATTCATTCAGGCTGTACTCGGAATATTGAAGAGCGGCCTGATGTGTTGAGACCAGCTCTTTAAAGAAGTCTGATTTTACATTGGTAAACATCATTGACCTCTCCGAGGCCAGTGTCTTCTGGACATCTCTTTCAATGGTCAGGAGATGCTTCACGCCGGGCACGTTTTTATTTAAGATATGCTGTGTATTGGTATTGATGGTTCTTATCCCCGAGATACCAAAATAGCCGACGAGCACAGTAATGAGCGCCATAATAGCGAATGAAGCGATGAGCTTTACACTGATCTTCAGGTTCTTTAGGTATTGCATAATTTCACTCCCTTGAAATGTTTTTTCCTCTCATCTATATTAATCCCAAATCACGCCAGATGGATCCGGGGAAATAATGGTTGATACGGGCAAAATATAACTGCTATTCTATATCTCTGTCCTTTCTATAATATCTTCAATATCTTCTCAATTCTCTTCCCAGGGCTGAAAGCCTGATACACCTCCTCTCACAATAGACCTTATCGGTTAATCCGAAAAAAAATTAAGAAACATTTTGCACTCACAGCATAAAAAGCAATTTTCATACCTTTTTATCGAAAATGGGACAGATAGAAAAATATTTTTCAAGACAATGAATTTCAGATAGTTAGGTTGTTTTAAAAAATGTGACAAAAAAGGGGGAGGTGTCAAAACCTGCAAGGCCGGGGTCAAAAGGCTGTTCGTTTTGTCATTTTTTTGACGAAAATCTGCTTCTTTTCTTCTTTTAACAGATACTTAGGGGTTTTTCCTGAAGGAATAAAATTGCGAATCAGAGAATTCCGCCCGGGTTTTCCAAAAACGGATTGCCTGAGCTCTCAGCCTCGATGCTTGTTTTGGGACCGTGGCCCGGATAGACCTCTGTTTTTGGGTCAAGGGTAAGGAGCTTTGATTTGATCGACTCTATCAGTGTTTCATGAGAACCCCCGGTAAAGTCGGTTCTTCCCACTGAACCGGCAAAAAGGGTATCCCCGACAAAGACAGAATTGTCTACAAGAAGCGAAATGCCGCCCGGCGAGTGTCCGGGCGTATGGAGAACGCGGGCCTTTAATTCTCCGAAAGAAATCTCGTCCCCCTCCTCGACGAATCGGTCGATATCCGGGGCCGATGCCGGTTTCACACCGAAAAACTGGGCCTGTTCAGCCAGATTTTTCAGGAGAAAAAGGTCCTCTTTGTGCATAATAAAGAGGGCTCCTGTTCTCTCTTTAAGGGTGCGGGCCCCGAGCGCATGGTCGAAATGGGCATGGGTGATGATGATAATCTTTATACTAAGCCCGAGCTTTTTGATAAGACCTTCAATCTTATCGATCTCGCCTCCGGGGTCGATAACAATCCCCTCTTTCGTTTTCTCGCAGCCGACAATATAGCAGTTGGCCTGAATGTCTCCCACCGGAATTTTCTCGATAATCATATGTCCTCCACTTGAATGCATTACAGGGATTATTAATAACAGTCCGAAGAAAAGTCAAGTCTTATTGACTCTTATTCCCTCTTCTGATATAGAAAGGGTACAACCAACTGAAAGGAAACACGATGAAAGGCATGATCTTAGCCGCCGGATACGGGAAGAGAATGCTCCCCCTGACCCGTGTTCTGCCAAAACCCCTGATACCCGTGGCGGGTATACCCGGCATCGACTATTCAATCAATCTCCTCAAAGAGTTCGGCATAAAAGAGATCATCATCAACACCCACCATAAAAAAGAAGAGCTTGTAAGCGGCTTAACAAAGAGGTGGCATGATGAAGTCGATATCCAATTTTCCCATGAAGAAACACTTCTTGGGACCGCGGGGGGCATAAAAAAGGCCGAGGATTTTTTAAAGAACGGTTCTTTTATCGTTATCAACAGCGATATCCTTATCGACATCGATCTAAAGGAGGCGGTCGGCCTCCACAAGAGCAAAAAGGCTCTTATTACAATGGTTTTACGGAAAGACGAAAATGCAGACCGATACGGCATTATCGGGATTGATAAGGATAAAAGGGTGGAAAGATTCCTGAAAGCGGGTTCGGACAGGACCGGTTTAACAGAAACGATGTTTACCGGCATTCAGATATTTGAGCCGGAAATATTCGATAAAATTCCCGCGGGAAGACCGTGCCATATCTCTGATGAGGTCTACCCTTCGCTGATAAAAGAAAGGGCTCCTGTTTTCGGGTTTGTGACGGAAAACTACTGGATAGACATTGGGAACCACAAGAGATACCTGAAGGCCAACGATGATATGCTTCACGGCCGGCTCTCCCTTTTTGAACAGCTTGCAGGGAAAAAAGGCATGGCTCTCAATAATTATACAAAAGGAGAAGGCATAACAATCATTCCCCCTGTGCTTATTGATGAATCGGTCAATATCAAGGCGGGCAGCTCTATCGGCCCTTCGGCCGTTATCGGGAAAAACTCTGTTCTGGGAAAGGGTGTCATTGTTAAAGAGAGTGTTTTATGGGAAAATACCCGCATTTCTGACCATGCAGAGATTGACCGATCAATCATCGGACTGAACGCAACCATTGAAAAGGGGGCAAAAATAAAGGAGCAAATAGCCATCAGACACGATGAAACAACCCGGTTCTCTCCTCTTAAAGACTGATTATTCTCTTTATCTTTATCTTCTCCTTTGATATATTGCTCCTGCTTCCCCAAAAAAAACGGCACGAGGAGGTTATGATGAGAATAGGTCTTTCCACACATCTTCTGGTCTATGAAACGCTCTCTCCTTTATGGATTAAAAAGATAAAGGAATACGGCTTTCAATTTCTTGAGATATGGGCCATGAGACCCCATTTCGATTATAAGGATGCAAAGACGGTTTCAGGGTTGAGAGATTCTCTGGAAAAAGAGGGTTTGAGAGCGCTCAGCTTCCATGCCCCTTTTTATCTTCATGTCAAAGACGCCAAAGAGAAGAAGTGGCTTTCGGTCTCTGCCGCGGACGAGGCGGAAAGAAAAAAGATTATCAAGGAAACCAAAGAGGTGATGGACATCATGAAAGATTTCGGGGGAGAGGTTCTCGCTCTTCACTGCGGCCTGGAGGTGAACAGGGAGGGGGATGATGTTCCGAAAAACCTGCCAAAAAGCATCAATGAACTGCTCGATTATTCCGTAAAAAGCAATATCAAGCTGGCCCTTGAGAACACCCCCAACCCCTATTCGACAACAGAAAAAATTCTTGATATTATAAGGACATGCGGGTCAGATTCCGTAGGGATGTGTCTCGACATCGGGCACGCGAACGTTCTGGAAGACCCCGCAAGGGCGATCAGAACAGCCTCGAAACATATTTTTTCCATCCACGCATCGGACAATGACGGCACCGAGGATGCCCATCTCTCCCCTTTACAGGGGAATATTAAATGGGATGAGGTGAAAAAAGCCCTTGTTGACGTGGGATTCGACGGCCCGTTTATGCTGGAGCTGAGAAATTACGGGGACTATGACTCGGTCCTCTCTCATGCAAGGGACTTTGTCGAGAAAGTCTTCCCCGATACTAAAACATGAACCATTACGGGCAATGAAAATGAACCGAACTCCTGACATTGACCCCGGTTATGTTTCAGGGGTGATCGAAGAGATCCTTGGCTCCCGAATCGACCATACTGCCATTGCCCCCCTTCCCGGAGACGCCTCTGGCAGGAGATATTTTCGGGTATCTTTCAAGACCGAAAAAAGAGAGTCGCTTATCATCATGAAGCTGAGCGAGCCTGACGAATCAGAACAGCCCCCCTTTATTAATATCCAGAACTATCTGAAAAACAAAAAAATCCCTGTTCCCGACATCCTCTATTACGACAGGACAGCGGGTCTTATCCTTCTGGAGGACCTCGGCCCCATAACCCTTGAAGAGAGATTGAAACAGGAGAGCCTGCCGGCAGTAAAAAAGCTTTACAAAGAAGCCATCGATATCTTGCTCCGGATGCAGGGGAAAAGCGAAAAAAAAGAAAGAGAGAGATGCCTTGCCTACACTCTCGAATTTGATGAAGAAAAACTGATGTGGGAGCTCGATTTCTTTTTAACCCATATGATAGAGGGGCTTTTGAAAAAAAGGATGGGCAGTGCTGACCGGGAACAGCTCAGAAGCGGTTTTCTCTCGGTTATTACCCTTTTGACCAGAGAGAAGAAGGTTTTTACGCACAGGGATTATCACAGCAGGAATATTATTATGAACGGCGATACATTCGGTATTGTCGATTTTCAGGATGCGAGAATGGGGCTTTGCCAGTATGATCTTGCATCGCTTCTTCGGGATTCCTATTTTGTTCTGGATGAGGAGACTAAAGAGGAGCTGGTCGATTACTACATCGGTGAAAAGGAGGGAATCGAAAAGAAAAAAATCGACAGAAAACAGTTCTTGAAGGTATTCGATTACATGTCGATACAGAGAAACCTCAAGGCCGTCGGCACCTTTTCATACCAGAAGGTCGCAAAAAAGAACGACAGATACCTTCAGCATATCGGAGATACGCTGGAGTACGTTAAAAACAATTTTGAAAAGCATAAAGAACTTGCTGCGCTGGGAAAGGTTCTCTGGAAGTATCTGGAGTAAAAATCTCCAAGGACTCTTCTCTATTTTTTCTCTTTTTTCTTAAGAACAGCGCTGAAATATTCTTTTGAAAGGAGAGCGCTCAGGCGGGTCATCTTATAATCGATTTCGACAAGCAGAATCATATCCTGAAAATGTGAACTCTGTTTGCCTTTGGATTTTCGGGAAAAGACAATGCCGACGATCTCGTTCTCTTTTTCGTTCTCGGCAAGCAGGGGAGGAAAAACACTCTTCCCTGCCTCTTTAATCCAGCTTTCGATATCTCCGGCATCCTCTATGGCTTCTTTGAGAACCGCCTTTTCCTTAGAAGGAATTTTCAGGAGAAATTCCTCGATTTTTTTACCGTCTTTTGGTTCGGCCGGCCGCAATAAAATCTTTTCTGTCTCTTTAATCTTAATCTCTTTAGGATAGCTCTCCATTTTCCTCACCCCTTTTTTATGATGGAAATTATTGTAGCACAGCCTTTAACAGAATCAAAGTGAAATCATTTAGCAATTGACAAAGCCCGCCCTTTTTTTTATTGTGCATCTATGAAAAGAGAAAATAAACCGTATATCATTATCACAACGGGCGATCCCGCAGGTATAGGGCCGGAGGTTACTTTAAAAGCTCTTAATACTACCTCTGTCCGCAAAGTCTGTAAGCCCCTGGTCATGGGCAATGTCTCTCTTCTTGAAGAGACAAGAAAAAGCCTGAAGATAAAAAGCAGGATCAGTCTTCATCCGATAAAAAGGCCGGATGAGGCCGTGTTCGGGTCCGGAACAATCAATGTCCTCGATATCGTACCCCGCCAAAGGGGAAGGATCAGGCCGGGAATAATCAGCCGCGAAGGGGGAAGGCTCTCTGTCAGATATGTGGAAAAGGCGATTGAGATGGCCATGCAGCAGGAAGCCGATGCCGTGGTCACGGCATCTCTTTGCAAAGAGGCCATCAACATGGCCGGCTACAGGTATCAGGGACACACGGAGATATTCGCCGAAAAGACCGGCGTAAAGAATTTTGCCATGATGCTTGCGACCGATTCCCTGAAGGTCATTCACGTGAGTCTTCATCTCTCTCTTTCCGATTCCTTAAAAATGGTTAAAAAAGCGCGGATCCTCAACACGATATCTCTTGGCAACCAGGTCCTGCGGGATCTGGGAATAAAAAACCCCCGGATCATTGTAACCGGTCTTAACCCTCATGCAGGAGAAGGGGGACTATTCGGAAAAGAAGAAATAAAAGAAATCATCCCTGCCGTTAAAACAGCCAGAAAAAAGGGGTTCAACGTCGACGGCCCGTTTTCTCCTGATGTGGTCTTTCACAAGGCCATAAAGGAAAAGTATGATCTGGTTGTGGCCATGTATCACGATCAGGGTCATATCGCTATCAAAACAACCTCGTTCGACGAGGGGGTGAACATTACGGCCGGACTGCCGATCATCAGGACATCCGTAGGCCACGGAACAGCCTTTGATATTGCCGGGAAGGACTGTGCACGGCCTGACAGCCTTCTTCATGCCATCAGGCTGGCCTCGATCATGGCAAAGAACAGAAAGGAGCGTTAAGGACTTTCTCTTTCACCTCATTGACATTTTTAAAAAAGCTTGGTATACTGCTTCTGGTTTAAAATTGTTAGGGGAGCTTCCCATGAAAAATGTTCGATCACATCCCTCTCTTTTCGCGCCGCTCTTATGCCTTCCAGCACCGTTTTTCCGGCAGACAGCTGTCGATTGATAACCCTCTAGGAGCATTCGCATGCAGGAAAAGAGCCACAGAGTCCTGATTGCAGAGTCCGCAGAAAAACCCGATCCACACATCAGTCTTCAGGAAGAGATCGGGAAATTCAAAGGCGTATCATCGGTGGAAACGGTTCAAAGCGGACAGGAAGCTCTTGAAATGCTTGCAAGCCGTCCTTACAGCATTCTTCTCTCGGACGGTAAGCTTTCGGACATGGAGGGGACTGAGCTCGTCAGACGCGTGGTAAGCAACGGATTGAAGGTCCCTCTTCTGATGCTCGTTGAACCGGGTCACGAGGACCTGGCTGCCGGGGCCATGAAAATCGGCGCTGACGATTATGTTGTAAAAGAAGAGGGATATTTAAAGATACTGCCCAGGGTCATAGAAAAGACCATAGAGCAGTTTAACCTTTCTTCTTCACTGCGCCTGGTTGAAGAGAGATACATACAGACCTTCGAGCACGCCAGTGATTCGATATTTATCCACGATACGGAGGGGAAGGTTGTCGACGTCAACATGAACGCCTGCCGCTGGCTCGGATACAGAAAAGAAGAGATGTTGAGCATGTCTTTAAAAGACCTTCTTGCCCCTGACATAAAGGAATCGTTTACAGAAATCCTTCATAAGATCAAGAATGTCAGGAAGCTGGTCTTTGAATCATCCTATAAAAAGAAAAACGGGTCGGTCGTTCCTGTGGAGCTCAGTACTTCCTTTTTTACATCCGACAAGAATGAAATCATCCTGACCTTTGTCCGGGATATCACCAAGAGAAAAACCATAGAAAAGGATCTGAGGCTTCTCGCCAACATCACCACGCATACTGCGGACGCCATTATCAGTGTGGACGAACAGGAAAACATAACGTCCTGGAACAAGGGGGCGGAAAATATATTCGGATACAGGGAAAGAGAGATTGTCGGCAAGCCTTACAGCATTCTGGTTCCCAAAGATATGGTCGGCGAGCTTTCAAGCATTACCAGAGAGGTCTATGAAAAGGGATCTGTCAGCGATATAGAGGCCGAGAGGCTGACCAAGGATAACGAGAGGTTTGACGTGCACCTGACCACGTCGATTATCAAAGACGAAAGGGGGAAGAACATCGGCCGCTCCATTATCTTAAGGGATATGACAGAGCGAAAACAGATGGAAGAAAATCTTATCCGTTCTTCAAAGCTTGCCGCTATCGGAACCCTGGCAGCCGGCATTGCGCATGAATTCAATAATATCCTTACGGCAATGCTCGGCTACGCGGAGCTGGGCCTTTTCACAAAAGACACTGAAAAAATGAGGAAGGCCCTTGAGGTGGTCGTAAAGTCCTCGGACAGGGCAAAGAGCATAACGGACAACCTCTTGACATTCGCCAGAAAGCATGAGTCGAGAAGAGAATATGCAGATATCCGCGAGGCTGTTAACAGCAGTATCGCCCTTGTTAAAAGGGAATTTGAAAAGGATAATATCCGGATCAAAAGAAACTTTTCCAGGGTTCCCAGAACCTGCTGCGATCCCGGCCAGATCTCTCAGGTCTGCCTCAATCTCCTGACAAACGCCAGGGATTCCATGAGGAAAAAGGGAGGAATAATAAAAATCTTTCTCAGAAAAAAGAACAGCTTTGTTGAGTTGAAGTTCATCGATACGGGCTCCGGTATATCTTCCGAATTAAAAGAGAGGATTTTTGAGCCCTTTGTTACCACAAAAGGCCCTCTGGGAGGGAGAACGGTGAAGGGAACCGGGCTGGGGCTTTCGGTCTCTTACGGAATCGTCAGGGGCCATAACGGCACCATAGAGGTGGAGAGCGAACCTAAAAAAGGGACTGTTTTTACGGTCAGACTTCCCATTATCAAAGACACCTCAAAAAACGGACAGCCGGAAAAGGGGTTTAAAAAAGTTTTCAACAGACATACGGCTCTCAAGATACTGGTTGTGGACGATGAAAAGGAGATAAGGGGTCTTTTCGAGGAGATACTCAGCAGGGAAGGGCATGTTATTAAGACCAAAAAGAGCGGGAGGGCGGCTCTCAGCCTGCTAAAAAAAGAGAGTGTCGACCTGGTCTTTACCGATATCACCATGCCCGGTATTGACGGAATCGGATTTCTCAAAAAGGCCAGAAAGATCAACAACGATATGAAGGTTATCATGATGACCGGCCAGGTTATCGACGATAATATCAGGCTGGCGCTTTCAGAAGGGGCTGTCGGGGTTCTGAGGAAACCGTTCAAAACTTCTGAGATCATCGAAATGATTGACAAGGCCGTTTCAGATAAGTGATAAAAAACCGTCTTTACAATCCCCTCACCGATACAATTCCGATTCTCCTTCTGCCGTGTCAAAAGATAAAGGAAGAAATATGCCCGCGGTAACGATTATCATTCCGACATTCAACCGGGAACAATTCCTGAAAGAGGCTGTCGACTCTGTTCTCAGCCAGACATACGACGATTTTGAGCTGATCGTCGTGGATGACGGGTCAACAGATAAAACAAAAAAGATGCTTCAGGACTACGGCCAGAGGCTCACCTATATTTTTCAGGAGAACAGGGGGGTAGGTACCGCAAGAAACCGCGGGATTGCTGAAGCAAAAGGGGAGCTTATCTCTTTTTTGGATTCCGATGATCTCTGGAAAAGAGATAAGCTTTCGATACAGACCGATCTGATGAAAAGCCAAAAAGGGGTTATGATCAGCTTTACCGATGAAATCTGGATCAGGAAAGGGGTCAGGGTCAACCCGATGAAGAAGCATCAGAAGCACTCCGGCCGGATTTACGAAAAATGTCTTCCGCTCTGTATTATCAGCCCCTCTTCTGTTATGATAAGAAGGGAGCTTTTTGACACCGTAGGGCTTTTTGATGAAACGCTTTCCGTGTGCGAGGATTATGATTTGTGGCTTCGGATATCGTCACGATACCCTGTTTTTTTTATCGACAAGAAATTGATTGTCAAGAGAGGGGGGCACCCTGACCAGCTTTCTAACCGGTCATGGGGAAACGACCGGTTCAGGGTAACGGCACTCCTCAAGATGCTGAAGGGCAATTATCTAGATGAAAAGCAAAAACAAATAACAGAACAGGAACTGATACGAAAATGCCGTGTTCTCGTGAACGGTTATTTAAAAAGAGGGAATATTGAGCAGGGAAACCGATATAAAGCGCTTATGGAAAAATATGGCGAAGGCGGGAAGCAATGATTAAAGACCTTTTTGAAAGAAGCTTTTTGAAGTCCGTTGATACCGGGAATATCGATTCCGAAGACAAGACTTTTCTTATCACCTGTCCAGTCAGATCTGAAAACCTCATCGCTTCTATCAAAGAAACAGGGGTTGCTTCTCCGATAATCCTGAGGGAGAAGGGGAGCCGATATCAGATTGTATCCGGGGCCAGAAGAGTTGCCGCCTACAGGGAGCTGGGCATTAAAACAGTCGGGGCGTTCGTCTTTCCCGAAAAAAAGCTGGCCGATAAGGAGGCGTTCTGTCTTAACCTCTTTGAAAATCATTCGGGAAGGTCTTTTAATGCTGTTGAAAAAGCAATGATTCTCAACACGCTTTTGAAACGATTGAAAATCGATAAAAACGAATACAATAAAAAATTTCTCCCTGTTATTGGCATCTCCCTTAACAAAAAAGAGAATGAGACCCTTTTCCGTGTTCTGGGTCTTGATGAAACAATCAAAGCCTATATCGCCGGGGAGGATATCTCTCTCAAGAACACCCTTCTCTGGATGAGCCTGTCCGGCGAAGAAGAGGAGGTTTTCCGGCTCATCAAAGGATTGAAACTGAGTTCAAGCAAAATGAGAGAGGTTTTTACCTTTCTTCAAGAGATAGGCAGGAGAGACAGGGTAACGATTAAAACAATTATCGACAGTCCGGAGATTCAGACAGTCCTGAACGACGAAAACCTGTCCCTGCCCGAAAAAACATCAAAGGTAAGAGCCGTGTTAAAAAGGGGGCGGTTTCCAAGGCTCACCTCTATGGAGGAATCCTTTGCAAAAAGGGTCAAAGGCCTGAAGCTCCCAAAAGGGGTTATGCTCAGACCGCCGGCCTTTTTTGAAGAGGAGGAGTTCACAATAGAATTCAGGATAAAGAACCAAAAAGAGCTGAAAAAAATCAGCCGGTCTCTTGTTGACCTCTCTGACAAAGAAGAGGTGTCCGACCTGTTCAGGACAGATTAACATGAAAGATTTCACCTTCGAAACGATCTATGTCGATAAAAAGATAAAAGAGCATCCCCTCACTAAAAGCATTCTGAAACAGTCCTCCTGTCAGTCCGTGGAGTATATCAGCGATCCGAAGCTCCCGGCCCCTGCAAAAAGCGGCAAAAGAAACCTCCTCCTGACCGAACAGAAGGGAAACTTTATCAAGCGTTGTCCCGGAACCAAGAGATACATCTGCTGCAACTACTATTTTCTCAACTTCTCCACCAACTGTCCCCTTGAGTGCACCTACTGCATTTTGCAAAGCTACATCAATGATCCCCTCTTAAAAATCTTCGTCAATCTCGACAAGCTCTCGGACGACCTGGATCAATTCGCAGCAAACCGGACCGGCCGTATCTTCAGGGTGGGGTCAGGCGAGCTTACCGATAGTCTTGTTCTGGAGAACATGACGTTCTACTCAAAAAATATTATCCCTCTCTTCTCACGATACGACAACGTGCTTCTCGAATTAAAGACAAAGACCGCCCATGTATCAGGGCTGCCGGTTTTAAAAAAGAATGAAAAGGTCGTCGCCTCCTGGTCGCTCAACCCCGACAGCATTATCAAAAAAGAAGAGCGAAAAACTGCCCCGCTTCAGGCGAGACTCGATGCGGCACAGGTGTGTCAGAAAAAAGGCTACAAGATCGGCTTTCACTTCGACCCCATTATCCATTACCCTTCATGGGAAAAGGACTACAGGGGGGTGGTCAAGAAGCTGTTCAAAGCGATCAATCCGGAAAATATCATCTGGATCAGTCTCGGCGGTCTTCGCTTTAATCCTCCCCTTAGGTCCATTGCCGGCGAGAGATTCCCGAAAACAGAGATCTTTCTGGGCGAATTTGTTCCCTGCCCTGACGGAAAAATGAGATATGTCAAGCCGATCCGCATTGATATGTACAGAAAAATGGTCGCATGGATCAAGGAAGCCTCGCCGGATCAATTCATCTATTTCTGCATGGAAAGCAGGGATGTCTGGAAAAAGGCCATCGGCTCGGCGCCGAGAAGCAATCGAGACCTGGACAGGCTCTTTTCCGAAAGGATCATTTCCGTCTACGGATAAAAATCTTTCCCCTGATAATTTCTATTGATTTTTCCGCAAACCGTGCTAATATCTAAATGTTATCAAAGGGATTGAGGTACGCCTCCGGAAAGCGAGAGGGCTTTGCTTTTCATTGTCAGACATTCTTTTATCTCATGGTCCTGAAAGTTTCCCCCATCAAAAAGGGGGTTCGGGACTATTGTCTTTGGGATTGAAAGTCCGGTAGAGTTGTGCTATAGTTCCCAAAAAGGAGGTTTCGTGAAAATTGTTACAAGGGCATTTATTCTTTTTATCGGCTTAAGCATTGTCTTCGGCTGCGGGCCGACGAAAAAGAATGAGAGAAGGGCCAATCCGATCGAATCGTTTGCTGCGCCCACGAATGTTGTTGTCAATGTCAGTCCGGACATCAACAAATATAATATAAAAAGAATAGCCATTCTTCCCTTTGGCTATAAAAGGTTTGCGCGGATAAAGAGCGTTGACAGAGATGCCAACCTTATGATCACGCGCATGTTCACCAGGCAGCTCTCTATGAATACGAAACTCCAAATCGTATCCCGCGAGGAGATCAATGAGCTTATGTCTTCCCGTAATGTCGATTCTTTTAACAGGGAAACCTTCCCTAACGGGATATCCCTTTTGAGAAACAAGGGGATAGACGGAGCGGTTATGGGACAGGTCTCTCGTTATACAGAGAGAACGGGAAACGCCCTGAGTGTGAGAGAGCCGGCATCTGTCGCCTTTGAAATCTATCTTTTAAATGTTCAAAACGGGGCCGTTATTTGGAGCGCGGCCTTTGACAGGACACAGAAGGCGCTGTCGGAAAATGTTCTGGCGGTCGGTTCGTTTTTAAAAGGAGGCGGCACCTGGCAAACCGGCGAAACGCTCGCAAGGCTTGGTATTGAAGAGGTCGTTAAAAGATTTCCACAATCAAAGACTGCGAAACAAGAGAGTGAGAATTAAAGAAGCCGGAAAAAGGGCTCTTTGCATTGTTGTTCTTCTAGGGTTAATAGCTGCCTGCAGTTCTTCCCGGCCGGAGGGAAACCTTCTCGCGACGTATCCGACCTTTAAGGTCTTTCATGATAAAGAGTATGATGGGGTCTGGGAGGCTGTTCTGAAAGCGCTTAAAGATTATCGGCTCATCAGGACGGACAAGGAGAACGGATACATTAAATCGGCCCTGATAGATAATCGGTCTGATGAACGTTTTGAATTCGAGGTGCTCGTAAAAAAGAAGACGGCGGGCATCGTGGTTACAGTCAATAACTATATACAAAAGCATCAGGAGAGAATCGGCTGGAAAAACATTACCTCGAACACTGTGCTTGAGCATTCGATTTTAACAGAGATCGAGAAGCATCTTAATAAAAAAAGGAGATAGAGAAACATGAGTGCAAAAGAGAAAGAGACAAAAAAAGAAGAAAAGGTAAAAGAAGAGAAAAAAGAAGCCAAAGCGGAAAAACCCAAAAAAGCTGAGGCTAAAGAGGAGAAGGCAAAGCCGGAGAAAAAAGAGCCTGCGGCAAAAAAGGAAGAAAAGGCGGAAAAACCCAAAAAAACTGAGGCCAAAGAAGAGAAGGCAAAGCCGGAGAAAAAAGAGCCTGAAGCAAAGAAGGAAGAAAAGAAGGCCGAGGTAAAAGAAGAGAAAAAGGAAGAACCCGCGGCACCTGAAGCCAAAGAGGAAAAAGAACCGGAAAAAGCTGAGACACCGGCGGAAGAAAAACCTGAAGCACCCAAAGAACCTGAAGCAAAAAAAGAAGAGGCCCCGGCACCCGAAGCCAAAGAGGAAAAAGAACCGGAAAAAGCCGAAGCTCCGGTAGAAAAAAAACCCGAGGAACCAAAGAAGGCTGAGGCTAAAGAAGAGAAAAAGGAAGGGGCTGAAGCAGGTGAAACAGTCGGTTTTGAAAAAATGACGATAAAGAAATTGAGAGAGCTGGCCCTAAACATTCCGGAACTGACAGGGGTTCACGGAATGGAAAAAGAGCCTCTGATCCAGGCCATAAAAGAGGTTAAGGGCCTAACGGAAAAGATCGGTGCCGATGAAAAAGAGCGGATCATCAAAGAGAAGGCCGGACTGAAAGGACAGATACAAGACCTAAAGAAAGAAAAGAAAGTTCTGCTGGAAGGCGATGACAAAAAAAAGGTCAGGCTCATACGAAAAAAGATCAAAAAACTGAAGAGAGCCCTGAAAAAGGTCTCATAATTTTTATCTTATGAAAAGATAGCATGTATGATGGCGGAGAAAAAATGGGTCGGGATACTTTTCGAGTGCTGTAGCGTCTATACACGGTTGTACATCAATAAAGACGGAACCGAATATACGGGTAACTGCCCGAAATGCAGAAGAAAAGTATCTTTAAGGATCGGACCCGGTGGAACAGACAGCAGATTTTTCACAACCAGATAGAAAAGAAGCCCAAAAAAGAGCCAGAAAATACAACAGGTCTAAACGAATACTGGGCATCGTCAATTTTCTGATTGATCTCGTCTTTCTTCTCTTTTTTTTGCTTGGCGGGTCAAGCCTTGCCCTTCAGGGTTTCTTTGAAGGGTTCCTGAAAAGCCCCTGGCTGGTCATTCTCGGATATGTAACCGTCCTGATCCTTCTCCTTGAAATCATCTCTTTCCCTGTAAACTTTTTAAGCGGTTTCCTTCTCGAGCATCATTACAAACTCTCCAACCAAACCCTGAAGGACTGGCTTAAAGATAAATTCAAGGGGTTTTCCGTCACTTTTCTTTTGGGACTTGTTCTTGCTGAACTCCTCTACGCGATATTGAGAAATTATCCCTCCTTATGGTGGCTTCTCGCGGCATTCCTTTTTTCCGTCTTATTCATCCTTATGGCAAAACTCTTTCCGGTCTTATTGATCCCGATCTTTTTCAAGCTGACCCCGCTTAAGGATGAGGATTTAGAAAAGAGGCTTTTTGACCTGTCATCCAAGACGCGCACCCGGATCAGGGATGTCTGCAAAATTGATCTCAGCAAAAAGAGCAAAACAGCCAATGCAGCACTGGCCGGGCTTGGAAATACGCAAAAAATCATCCTCTCGGATACTCTTCTTGAAAATTTCAGTCCCGACGAGATCGAGGTTATTGTGGCCCATGAACTGGGTCATCATGTAAAAAGACACATACCCCGTCTGATCGCGATTCAATCGCTCATAACACTGATAGCCTTTTTCATTGCCGATGCTGTTTTCCGGTCTACTCTCTCCTTTTTCCGTTTTGATGCGGTTCACGATATCGGAAATCTTCCTCTCCTGCTTCTGGTGTTTCTTTTTTTAAGCCTGATATCTTTCCCTTTTGCGAATGCTTACTCGAGACATCTTGAAAGACATGCTGATGAATATGCCCTGTCTGCAACCGGAGCAAAAGAGGCGTTCATTGCGTCCATGGAAAAGCTCGGCCTGTTAAACCTTGCAGAGATTGAACCGCATCCCTTTATAGAATTTGTATTCTACAGCCATCCGTCTATCAAAAAGAGGATAGCGTTTGCAAAAAATTTCTCTTTGAAGGGAGGAACGATTCGCCATGATTGAAATCATTGATGTTGAAACAAGAAAAGAGACAGAGTTTGTCGATATCACCGAAAGAATAAAAAAGATTGTCAGGGAAAAAGGAACGGAGGAAGGCATCTGCACCCTCTTTGTTCCTCATACCACATCCGGGATAACCATCAATGAAAATGCAGACCCGGCGGTTACGAAGGATATCCTTAAGGAGATTAACAAAATTGTTCCTTTTGATGACCATTACAACCATATGGAGGGAAATTCTGCCGCCCATATCAAGGCAAGCCTTTTCGGCTTTTCTGAAACAATCCTTGTGAAGGATAAAAGCCTGATGCTCGGAACATGGCAGGGAATCTATTTCTGCGAGTTCGACGGCCCGAGGAGACGGAAGGTCTTTGTTCAGGTTATGGGATAAGGGATGGGGTCAGGCTTTTCCGGAAACCGTTGATTTTTCGATATCAATCATCTTGATACCTTTCAGATACTCGACCGATTCGGCATTGTAAACGCTTCTGAGGCGTCCGATCGTCTCATAAATTCTTCCGACCTCATCCTGAATCATCAAAAGCCCCTTTTTCATATCTTCATCCAAACCCTTCTTTGTTCTCAAAAGGAGTTCGGTCTTCAGCATGATCGTAGACAGGGGAGTGTTGATCTTATGGTTGAGAGTGACAGCTGTTTCGCGAATAGCCTCGACCCGGGCCTCTTTTACAGCATTCTTCTTTTTGACCTCGGCCTTTTTGCTTTCAAGCTGTACGACTTTTTCTTTTGCCACTTTATCCGCCCTATATTTTAAAACAAAAACAAGTTGGAAACGGTATTTCCCTGGCAAATATAAGGCTATTAAACCTGAATTTTTCCAAAAAGTCAAGAAAAAATTCAACATATAGTATGTTTTTTGATTTTTATGTCAATATATTGTGTAAAACCTGTGAGAAAGCTGTGAAGAATATGTGAAAAAAGGGCGGGGTTTTCGGCCCTGTCCTTGAGCTTTTTTCAGGGCCGGAAAATATCCGGATCAATCCGTCATTTAGAACAGCTTTTAAAAAAACTGACAATCAAAAGAGAAATGATGGGAACGCCGGCAAGCAGGAACATATTAAGCCAGTTTATTTTCTTTTTTTCCGGTGTATCTTGCTTATTATCCATCTAAAAGGTCGTTTTGCTACTGCCAAAGGTTAATAAGAGTTCCGACATTGCCGGCCAGAGAGCGGAAAACAAGCCTGACCCAAAACCGCTCGCTGGAGAAAACCTTAAAATTTTCTGTCCATCCCTTCTCGTGCGCCTTCTTTAATATTGCCCATTCCTTTCTTGATCACATCGTCCATATACTTTTCACCCATAAGGATGGCATCCCTTTACGCATGAAAAGAGTGTCAGGGCCAAAACAAGACACAGCAAGAATAAAAAGAAAAACGTTTTCAATCCGCCTTTCAAGCTACGCATAGTTGTTCTTCGTCTTCTTCTCATAACCTCTCGCTTTTTGAAAGATTGATATCTTTAAAAAACATTTTTTATCTATAGAAACAGGGGGTTTGTCTTGTTTAATACAATTCAATAGGAAATAAGCTGTTTTGTCAATATTTTTTGCAGAACGATTTTTGCATCTTTTTCCACAATATCACACGCCTCATAATATGTATATCTATGTATAAGACAATTTTACAACCATTTACCCATTGCTTGTTCACAAACTGAACATGGCCAGCCGCCACAAACCAAAAAAAACGGCGGCCCCCTTGCCTGTCCATCTTCATTCTACACCGCGGAAAAAATTGTTTCCCCTTCTATCATCATCAAATCGACCTTTTCCGCGTTCCCGACAATATACTGTTCCGGGTCATCAATTCGGTCTTCCGGTAATTCAATAGAAATAATATCGGCAAATTTATTTTTTTCAAGGGAACCGATCTTTTTATCGAGACCGAGCGTCCTGGCCCCCCGTATAGTTGCCATCTCTAAAATCTCCCGGCAGGAAAGCCGCGGGAAATATTCTTTTATGTAGCGCATCTCCGAAAAGAGATTGAGAGAGCTGTTGCTGGCAAGGCTGTCTGTCCCGAGAGACACATTGATATTGCTTTTCAAAAGACAATCGATCGGGCAGATTCTTTTCCTTTTAAACCATCGATTGCTCCCCGGACAACTGACCACACTCACCCGGTTCGCACTTAAAAGAGCGATATCGTCTTCATCAATTATATTCATATGAATACCGATAATATCTTTAAGAACCCCTATTTCGCTTAAATAAACAACCGGCGAGGTGCCGGGCGGGCTCCAATCCTCCTTGAAAAGGCCGAAATCTTCCAGCATCGTTTTGATCTCTCCTGTTCCCTGTTGGATAAATTCGAATTCCTCTTCTGTCTCCGAACAGTGGATTGAAACCAAAAGATCGTGTTTCGACGCATATTGATAGCTTTTTACGAACAGGCCGCGGCTTGTTGAGTAAGGGGCATGGGGCGAGATGCCGAAATTGACCCGCCTGTCCGGATCCATAGGCAAAAGACGCTTCTTCGCCTCATCCATCCTTTCCCCCTCAACCAGGAGATCAACACCCAGAACCTCCAGAAAAACAACTCCTCTTATTCCCCTCTGCCTGAGGATTTCACAGGAGAGGCCTGTCCGGGAAATATCACCGATTGTTGTTACGCCGGATTGGATGAGTTTGTCAATCCCATCCTCTACGGACAATCGATAATCCTCCTCCTTCCATGTTTGAGTTTCGGACAACAGCGCCCTTATCCATCCTGTAAAAGATTTTTCTTTTATTTTGCCTTTAAGGCTTGAAAGCTCGAGGTGAGCATGGGCATTGACAAGGCCGGGCATGACGATATGGCGGGAACAATCGATTGTTTGGTGAAAATCCTGTTTTTTGAGATCCGAAATTGTGCCTGTTTCAGTGATTTTTCCGTCATTGATAAGAAGATATCCGTCCTCTATCGGCGGATGGGAAACCGGAAGGAGCCATTTGGCTTTGATCAGGGTTTTTTGATCCATTGGGTCCAATCCCTTCCGATGAGACCTTTTTTTTTGTACCTCTCCATTGAATCTTTACAGGAACAATCTCTCTTTTTTTCAGAAAGGGCTTTCAGTGTCCCGTGAATAATTTTTGGGAACCGTTCAATTGACATATTGACTCTTCTTTTTTCCGTCTCTGTCTGCATCCCTTCAAAAAGTTCCCCTTTTTCAAAAGGCCTTTTAAGAACCCCCTCGGCAAAATTCGTCAGATAACAGAGCGGCGCATAGCAGATCTCCAGCTCTCTGGCCAGAAACGCCTCCGGGACCAGCGTCATTCCCACGACATCAGCGCCAAAAATCTTGAACTTTTTGATCTCGGCCGGGGTCTCAAGCCTCGGCCCCTGCGTGCAGACATAAACACCTTTTTTCTGAAATTTCAGATTCATCTTTTTTAATATTGTTCCAAGGGCTTTCCGTATCTCCGGGCAAAAGGGTTCGCTCTGCCTGATAAAGCCGAGCCCTGTATTTTCAAAAAAGGTGCCTGGTCTTCCTTTTGTTTCATCGATCAGATCATGGGGGATAAGATACTCGCCAATTTTAAACGAACGGTTAATGATGCCCGGCCCTGACCACGACAGTATCCTTTCAACCCCGGCCTCTTTTAAGGCCCAGATATTGGCCCGGTAATTGACATAGGGAGCTGAGAGAGAGTAGCCCTTTTCACCGTGCCGTGAAAGAAAGATAAGCTTAATCCCCTGAAAATCGAATTGATGCAAAATGCCGCTTTTGCCGAACGGGGTGCTTGTCGCCGTCTTCTCGGTTTCGGCCCCGAGCCGTTTCTTTTTAAGCAGCTCGTATGCACCGCTCCCGCCGATGACCGCCAGCTTTGCTTTCATATTCATTCCTTCTAACAATATGTATTCTTTTACTTTATCAGGACAAAGGGGCCCGGTCAAGAAAAACTAAAGAAAATATCCCGGCCTGCCGATAAGAAAAAAGAGGGATTCATAAGGAGGAAACCGTTGAAAGAGCTGTTGCAAAAACAAAATTTCTTAAAGGTCGGTCTGGACCTCTCTCTGCACGAAGAGGTTGCTGACAAGACCAGCTATTATCATACCCAGCTGATCGGATGGAAAAAGGATGAGTTTATCATCGGCGACCCTCCCCTTGTTGACGGAAAACCGGCTGTTATTGAGAAGGGGCGTTCCTTTGTCAGTCATTTTCAGCTCTTAAGAACCGTCTACGGCTTTGAGACCTCGGTTCTGGATGCCGGCACAAAGCCTTATCCCATTATCTTTCTGGCCTATCCCGAGGTCATTAAAGAGATGTACCTCAGAAGGCATCAGAGAACAAAGGTGAACACGCCGGCCTCTATCTACAGCATCGTTACAAGGAACGGAAGTCTCCTCGATGTCAGCGAGGGGGGCTGTCTTCTGGAAACGGAGTATTTCTACGAGGTCGGTTCCCAGTTCTATCTCTCCTTCGAGCTTCCCGGCGGCCCGAAAATAGAACATGTTAAGGCCGTTGTCAAACATGCCAGAAAAAGGCTCAACAAGGTTCTGCTTGGTATAGAATTTGCAGAACTTTTAAAGAAGTAAACTTTTTTAATCGGAGGTTTTATGAACAGGTGTCCTTCATATAGCGAATGTCATGTCCGGTCGGGCAGCGACAACCAGTGCGACTGGCATGCACCGGGATACTGCGTCTTTCCCCACTCTGCTGTCGAAGGCCTCTTCGAAAGCATTTCAAGCGAGCTCGACAGCACCGATGATCCTTTTTCCGAAAGCTATCCCGATGACGAGGACGATTCTAAAGAGGACGATAAAACGTATTTCTCCTCTGGGGTATAAGACCGATATCCTCGATGAGGCGGCAGATATCTTGCTCTGTCATCCTGAATGAGACCCCTGCGGCCTTGACCACGTTCTCTTCCATCATGGTGCTCCCCATATCGTTCGCACCGAAGAATAGGGCAATCTGGGCAATTTTATCCCCCTGGGTTACCCAGGATGCCTGTATGTTATCGAAGTTATCCAGCGCAATTCTCGACACGGCCAGCGTTCTTAAATAATCATAGCTGCTTACCGCTTTCCCTTTCAGCTCGGTATGGTTCGGCTGGAACGTCCAGGGGATAAAAGCTGTGAATCCTCCTGTTTCATCCTGAAGGCTTCTGACTCTCAGGAGATGCTCCACCCTCTCCTCAAGTGTTTCAATATGTCCGAACATCATTGTGGCCGTTGTTCGAAGCCCCTGGCCGTGGGCCGTTTTCATGACGTCCAGCCACTCATCGGCAGTGCATTTGTTCGGGCTGATTGTTTTCCTGACCCTGTCCGAGAGAATTTCCGCACCGCCGCCCGGAATAGACCCCAGGCCCGCACCAACAAGCCTCTTTATCACCTCATTTATGGAGAGGTCTGAAAGCCTTGCAATATGAATGATCTCCGGGGGAGAAAAGCCGTGAATATGAATATCGAATTTCTGTTTGATCGATTTTAGAAGATGCTCATAGAAGTCGAGGCACTTCTCCGGATGAAGACCGCCCTGCATCAGGATCTGGCACCCTTCGTCGCACTTTAGCTCTTCGATCTTTTGAAAAATCTCTTCCACGTCCAGCTCATAGGCCTCCGGGTCGTTCTTTTCCCGGTAAAAAGCGCAGAATTTACATTCTGACAGGCATATATTGGAATAGTTGATGTTCCTGTCGATGATATAGGTGATCTCTCTGCCGGGATGTTTTGTCCTTTTCACCTCCTGGGCCATATTCGCCAGGGACAATAGGTCGGCCTCAAAAAGCTCTCGAATGTCATCCCCGGAAAGTCTTTCCCCTTTAAATACTTTTTGTTCTAAATCGCTACTCATAAAATCTGAGCTCCACCTCTCTTTTCAAAAAACCCTCTCTCTTTGCCAGAGAATAAAATGCCTTCAGCCCTTCAATCTCTTCCTTGCTAAGCCGGTAATAGATTCTCTCTTCAAAATAATCCCTGCAAAGCCCTTTATCAAGCCCGAGCCTTATTGATTCTTCGTCAACAATTCTCTCGATCTGCTTCAGCCCCTCGTCCCTGGCCCTGTAGAGAACTTCCAGCTGGTCTCCCAGAGAAAAGGAGGGCCGGACAAGAAGGAGTGCGTGAACAAAGGGAAGCCCTGTCACCCTGTGCCACTCCTCGCCCAGGTCATAGACCCTGTACCCCTCTTTTTCTGCCTTAAGCGCATTATCGCCGATAATCAGGGCCGCATCGGCCTTTTCCATCATTGAGGAGAGGTCGGGCGGCATTGAAACAAACTCAGGCTCAATGCCGTATTCCTTGAGAAGGATTTTGACCATGGCCACAGAGGTGCGGGAATTTGTATCCAGGGCAATTTTCGAGAGCTTCTCAATCTCAACCCTGCTGATAAGGACAACGCTTTTCACCGCCCTGCATGAGGAGATCGATATATCAGGGATAATCAGGAAATCGCTTAGGTTTGCATATTCGATAGAGGGAATCCACCCGAGATCGAGTTCGCCTCGTTGCATCATATCGGCAAGCATCGACGGAACGCCCATCATCAGGTCAAGCCTGTGGGAAATCTCTTTCCTGGCAATGGAATCGATCAAAGGCTTTGCATTTAAAAAATCGTGGCAGCCAAATCTGATTAAGTCTTTCATTCTTGTCTCAAGCGCCCCGGCATCTTTTTGGGAATTTCGAATCTGTTCAGGCAACCATATTATACAGCGTATCCCTTTCAACAGGATTCCGGCCTGCTTCTTTTATCAGCCTGATAAGCTCTTCCTTGGGAATATGCTCTTCGGTTTCAGCCCCGGCTGAATGGGTAATCCTCTCCTCAACAACAGTCCCGTCAATATCATCCACACCGAATGAAAGGGATATCTGAGAGATCTTCGGGCCGATCATGATCCAGAACGCCTTGATGTGGGGAAAATTATCGAGCATCAGGCGGGAGACGGCCAGATGTTTCAGATCCTGATAGCCTGTTGTCCTCTTTAATTCCGACATCTCCGTGTTCTCCGGGTGAAAGGCAAGAGGAATAAACGCCATGAACCCGCCGGTCTCGTCCTGAAGTTCCCGAAGCCTGATCAGATGGTCCACCTTTTCCTCTGTGGTTTCGACGTGGCCGTAAAGCATGGTGGCATTGCTCTTGATGCCCATTGTGTGGGCTGTTCTTATGACTTCGAGCCATTTCTCGCCGCTTATCTTTTCCGGACAGACACGCTCGCGAAGCCTTGTGCTGAAAACCTCGGCACCCCCGCCGGGTATGGAACCGAGCCCTGCCTCCTTTAGCTTCTTGAGCGTCTCCTCAATAGAGAGGGAAGCGATTGTCGAGAAATATTCTATCTCTACGGCTGTAAAGGCCTGAATATGAATATCCGGGAACCGCGAGCTGAGGGTTCTCAGGATATCGAGATAGTAGTCAAGCGGGAGGTCGGGATGAAGCCCCCCTACAATATGAAATTCGGTTGCGCCCTGCGCGGCCCCTTCCGAGGCCTTTTTAACAATCTCATCAAGGGACATCTCATAGGTTCCCTTTGCCCCTTTTTCTTTGCCGAAAGCACAGAACTTACAGAGGTTCACGCAGATATTGGTGGGGTTGATATGCCGGTTGTTCACAAAGTAGGCCTTGTCGCTGTTCTTTCGTTCCCGGACAATGTTGGCCAGAAAGCCGAGCCCCAGAAGGTCGGACGAGTCAAAAAGCAAAACCCCGTCCTCAAAGGAGAGCCGTTTTTCCTCTCTCACCTTTTCTGCAATCTTAATTAATGCCCTGTCGCTGAATAAAAAGTCATCCATAGATGATATCGAAAAGCGTAAAAAACATGAGTAAAAGGCTGACCGCACCGTTAATGGTAAAAAAAGCCATGTTGACCCGTGACAGGTCATAGGGCTTGACAATATGGTGCTCGTATATCAAAAGGAGGCTGATCATGAGCCATCCAATACAATAAATATACCTCAAGCCGGCAATAAAAACCAGCATGAACAGCATAATCATAACAATGATATGGAGAAAATAGGAAAACCTGAGCGAGAAACGAATGCCGAATTTCACCGGAAAGGAGTAAAGCCGTTGCTCTTTGTCAAACTCAATATCCTGGCAGGCATAGATCATATCAAAACCGGCTGTCCAGAGGAGAACCGAAATCCCGATGACCAGAGAAACCAGGGAGATCTCTTCTTTAACGGCAACCCAGGCGCCGACCGGGGCGATTCCGAGCGCAAGCCCCAGAAAAAAATGGCTGAAAATCGTGAACCTCTTGGTATAGGAATAAAAAAGAAGAATAAAAAGGGCTGCCGGAGAGAGGGTAAAAGCAAGAAAATTTAACTGATAGCATGCCAGCTCAAAGAGACCGATCGAAAGGAGAATAAAGACTGCATAATGCTTTTTTGTCAGCCTCTCCAGGGGGATGGCCCGCTTCCCTGTTCTGATATTCTTTCTGTCATAATCGGCGTCGATAACACGGTTAAAGGACATGGCCGCGCTCCTTGCGCCCACCATGGCGACAAGAATCCAGAAGAGTTTGCCCCAGAGGGGAACGCCGCCCGATGCAATAAAGGCGCTCATCAGGGCAAAGGGAAGGGCGAAGAGCGTATGCTCAAACTTTATGTCTTCAAGTATGATGGGAAGTTTTGCGAACATCCTGGAAATCCTTCTTATTCCTCCTCAGGCGAAAAGCCGTATTCCTTCCATCTTCTGTTGACAAGGTCGACAATATCCTTTGACATGGTAATCTCATCAGGCCATTCCCTGTCAAACCCTTCCTCTTTCCATTTCCTGGTGGCATCGATCCCTATTTTCGAGCCGATGCACGGAAGGGCGGAGGCATGATCCAGAACATCAACAGGTCCTTCTGTAAAGGTGATGTCCCTTTTCGGGTCGATGCTGCTTGTCACCTTCCACATCACATCGTTCAGGTTGTGCACGTCAACATCCTTGTCCAGAATAATGATCGTCTTTGTCAGCATCATCTGGCCCATTCCCCAGATATTGTGCATGACCTTTCTGGCATGAAAGGGGTATCTCTTATCTATGGAGATAATGGCCAGGTTGTGGAATACGCCCTCTACGGGAAGATTCATATCGACTATCTCGGGAATCTGGGTCTGTAAAAGGGGCAGGAATATCCTCTCTGTTGCCTTTCCCATATAAGCATCCTCCATCGGCGGCTTCCCGACAATTGTCGAGGGATAGACAGGGTTTTTCCTGTGCGTTATGCATGTCAGATGAAATACCTGATAATCATCGGCCAGAGAATAAAAACCGGTATGGTCACCGAACGGGCCTTCCCTTCGAAGCTCGTCTACCTCAACATATCCCTCGAGAACAATATCGGCATTGGCCGGCACTTCGATATCGATCGTCTCCCCCTTGACCAGCTGGACCTTCTTCTTTCTTAAAAACCCGGCAAAGAGAATCTCATCAAGATTCGGGGGGAGGGGTGCTGTCGCGGCATAGGTGAGGGCCGGGTCTCCGCCGAGGGCCACGGCAACCTCCATCCTTTTTCCTGCCTCTTTATGTTCCTGAAAATGCCTTGCGCCGTCGTGATGAATCTGCCAGTGCATTCCCGATGTCTTTTCGTCAAAGAGTTGCATCCGGTACATCCCTACATTCCTTTTCCCGTCTTTCAGGCTCTTGGTAAAGACCTGGGGCAGGGTGATGTATTTCCCGCCGTCGTCCGGCCAGCACTTCATAACAGGAAGAAGGTCAAAAGAGGGGTTCTCTTTGATAATGACCTCTTTGCACGGCCCGTCTTTTACGATCTCCGGCGTATACGAGGCCAGTTTGACTGCTCTGGATGCTGTCTTTATCTTGTCGATAAGCCCGGACGGGATCTCTGTTTCGACTATGGACCGGATTTCATCTGCTATCTCTTCGATGTCGCTCACCCCGAGCGCCAGGGCCATTCTCTTTTTCGAGCCGAATGCATTGATGAGAAGCGGAAAATCAGAACCGTTAACCTTTTCAAACAGAAGCGCCGGTCCGGAATTCTTCATGACCCTGTCGGCAATCTCGGTTATCTCAAGTTCCGGGTCAGCGGGAACCGTGATTCTTTTTAGCTCCCCCTCTTTTTCCAGGAGAGAGACAAATTCTTCAAGGCTTTTGTAGGCCATAACAACCCCTTAAAAAAGAAAAATAACGTATTCTTTGATAACAGAGAGGATATTATTTGTCAAGGCAAAAGGGCTATGCGGATAAAAGTGTTGACGGGACTTAAGATTTTCATTATTATTCAAAAAAACCTTGTTAATCAAAACATGGAAAGGAGGCTGAACCATGGGTGAGGTAACTTCTAAAGAGTGCTTGGGCCATGATGAGCACATGTGTGAGCTCTCAAAAAAGGGCGATTTTGACGTCGTTAAAAAGCTTGCAAAGGATGCTCAGTTTGTCTGCACCAAGTGTGGAAGGGCTGCTGCAAAACCAGAAAATCTCTGCGCACCTTCAAGCTGCTAAACTTGCTTTTTCTAATAAAAAGGGGCCGTTTTTTCGGGCCCCTTTTTTATTCAGATTTTTTCGATGCCAAGCTCTTTGAGTCTTTTCCAGAGCGTAACCCGGCTTATTTTAAGATGCTCGGCCGTCCGTGTCCTGTTCCCCTTGAAAAGGGCAAGGGCCGCAACGACCTCCTTTGGGTCGAAGAGCTTTTTCTCAAACATTCTCTCCGGTCTTTTTCTGCGAAACAGATGGTCGGGAAGATCCGACACTGCGATCGTATTCCCCTTGCATGATATGGCGCTGAACTCCAGAGCGTTGATCAGCTGTCTCACGTTTCCGGGCCAGTCATATTTTTTCATAATCTCCATGGCCTGCGGATCAATGTTCTGAATATTCTTGTTGTTTTCCAGGGAAACCCTTCTCAAGAAATGGGAGAGAAGAACCGGGAGGTCTTCCATCTTTTCTCTCAGCGGAGGAAGAAAGAGCGGGATAACATGCACGCGGTAAAACAGGTCTTCCCTGAATTTTCCTGAGTCGACAAGGCTGTCCAGGTCCTGATTTGTCGCCGTAATAAGCCGCGTGTTCACAGATATGGCCCTGTGGTCACCGACAGGTTCGACCTCGTTCTCCTGGAGAACCCTGAGCAGCTTGATCTGCATGGATGTGGGCATGTCCCCTATCTCATCAAGAAAAATGCTCCCGTCCCTTGCCGCCTCGAACCGCCCCTTCCTGTCCCGAAACGCACCGGTAAACGCTCCCTTTTTATGGCCGAATAGTTCGCTTTCAAGAAGGAATTCGTTGAGCGATGCACAGTTGACCTTAATAAAGGGCTTGCTTTTCCGCCTGCTCAGCCTGTGAATTATGCTCGCAACAAGTTCTTTTCCGGTTCCGCTTTCGCCGTATATGATAACCGGGGCCTCGCTCATCGACGCATTTTTTATCTGTTCAAACACCCCCTGCATGACAGGGCTTGTGCCGAGAATCCCCTCAAAGCCGTATTCATGGTGAATCTCTTTTTTCAGCTCTTCTATTTCCCGGTCCTTCATATAGAGCGAGGTAATGTCTGTCATGATCTCCACCCCGCCAACAACCTTGCCGCTTTCGTCCTTTATTACAGACGCATTCTTAATAAGATAGACCTGTCTTCCGTCCTTTGATGTTATCTGACAGTTTCTCCTGATAACGCCTCCGTTTTCAAAAAGATTGCATCTCTTCTGTTTTCCGGATTCAACGCTGTAAACGCAGGTGTCCGAATCAAGAATGGTGCACTGCTTCCCCAGAACCTCTTCCCGTTTATACCCGGTTATCTCCTCTGCGGCACGGTTAAAGTAGGTGATGTTTCCTTCGGGGTCGACCAGCATAAGGGCATTGGTGATCGATTCGCAGATGTTCATAAAAAAATCAGGGTTCTTCATAATCTTTTCAGAAAACATGTTTAGCTGTTAACCTCCCTATTAACATTGTTAAGCAAAATTTAACACTTTGTCTCTTCTGCTGTCAACAGGTTTTATTTTCTTTGAAAAAGATATAATAATTTCAATTGTTTGTGGTTTTTCTTTTCGAACCTCTACCTGTTAAGTCAAGGCACGGATTTTGCTCTTAATAATACTCTTGGACATGAGTTTTCAATTAAAAACACGGCTCAAGCCCGAAAGACAAAGGAGGTGAAAACAAAAGGGGTCTCATTTCTGTAATATTCTCAAGGAGCAAACTAAAAACAAGAAAGCAAGAGGAAGGGAGATTATGCTACGAAAATCAATAGGCGTTCTGCTGGGGGTCGTTGCCCTGCTGCTTTTCAGTGCCGGGCCGGTTCTCGCGAAGCATATCCCGGTTACGCTGAAAGGCTATGACGGAAAGGAACTGACCGTCGACAGCAAGGAGCCCTACAGCCCCAAACAGACCTGCGGAACGTGTCATAACTATAAAGAGATTACCAACGGATACCATTTCCAGCAGGGTCGCACAGACGCTTCGGGCAAGATTGTTATGTCCGACTCATTCAACAAAAGGAAGCCGTGGATACTGTCTGCCGGCATGTATGGCAAATGGTGACCCCCTGCTTCAGATTCCAGCCAGTTGGCTGCAAAGACAAATAAAAGTTTTTCCGATATAGACAAATCCGTTTTTTTCTTCGCTCAGAAATGCGGCAGATGCCATCCGGGCGGAGGGGGACTGGAAAATGACCGGGACGGTCACCGTTACTTTGACGAAAAGACCGGTAAGTTCGGGTATCAGCTTTCGAAACGCGATCCGAAGTTCGACGGGGACTACACCGGTTTTTCAGCCGGAAACCCCAAGTTCGGCGCTCCGTGGGATAAGAGCGGGGTGGTTGAGGCGGACTGTCTCATGTGCCATATAAAAGGTTACAGCTGGAAGGCGAGAATGTCGGCACTTAACGGCCGTAAATTCCGCTGGGGCCCGGCAATCGGCCTTGGATGGGCCGATGTAGAGATGGGCAAGGACAAAACAGGCACGCCCAAAGTAAACACCGTTACGATTAATTACAGCAAAACAAAAATTGCCGATTTTAAAGGTCTGGGGGATCAGATCACCAAAGCTGTTCCGGCCAAGAACTGCTGGTCCTGCCACCAGAAGAGCGACACAAAGAAGCGCGGCCGCTCCATTGAGCCGGACAAAGACATTCACCTGAAGAAGATGGGAACCTGTGTCACCTGCCACCCTTCGGACAAACAGCATAACTTTGCCAAGGGGGATGCAGGGCTTTCCACGGTCAGGGACGATCTTGACAACACCATGAAAACATGCGCTGACTGCCATTTGAGCAAAGACGGCAACACAGCGCCCCATCCGGCAAAGCACAGCTTCCCGCCGACGCACTATACACAGATTGCCTGCGAATCATGCCATATCCCCTACAAGGATAAGCCGGGGGTTCTGGTGGTCGACAACGCTGCTACAGGCAAAACCATCGGCTACCCGACCGCCAAGTTCCTCAAATTCAACAAAGAGAAGCCCAAGCGCTGGATGCCGGCTTTAAAATTGCATCGGGGCAAGATCAAGCCCTTTAAAGAGCTGGTCGCTATCTGGTGGGGAGACCTGGACGAGAAGACCGGCGTGGTCGCACCGATACCGCTCTGGAAGATCAGAGGCATGAGCAAACCGAAGCCGCAAGACGACAACGGCGACGGAAAGCCCGAGGTGAACACCGCTTCTGAGATCAAAACCTTCCTTGTTGCTATCAAGAATGCCAAGGACAAGTTCGGCACACCGATAGCCAAAAACCCGGCGCTCGTCAAGGGCGGAAGGATTTACAAGCTTGCCGGAGAAAACCTGACCCATTACGAAGACCATCAGGCCGAGAGCCACGGCTTTTCATTAAGCCATAATGTTCTCGATTCTTCTGTTGCCGTCGGGAAAAAAGGCTGTCAGGAATGCCACAGCAAGGATTCAAGCTTTTTCTTCAGAAAGGTTCTTGTTGACCCGTACGGCGAAGACGGAAAACCGGTCTTCAAGCCGACATGGACGCTGATGGGCTATACAAAGGATCAGGTAAAGCACTTTACAACGTTAAAGGTTAAGTAGAGCGAAACGGCTTTTACAGAAAGTGTTTTCAAAAGTAGAGGGGGGGCTGTTTGCAGCCCCCCCTCCTTTTTTATATTGAAAAACCTCGCCTAAGAATCCCCTTTTGATTCTCCCTGGTGATGATACTCCTGCAGAGAGACAACCTTAAGGCTTCCCTCCCTGATGGCCCTGATGCCGTTCACCGCGGCAACGGCGCCCGGGATTGTCGTACAGTAGGTGATATTGCAGACAAGGGCTGTCCTTCTGATCGAATAGGAATCCTTGAGAGAGCTTTTCCCTATGGGGGTGTTGATGACCAGGTCGACCTCGCCGTTTTTTATCTTGTCGACAACATGGGGTCTTCCCTCTTTAACCTTGAAAACCGGCTGGACAGGGATGCCCGAATCGCTGATGGCTTTTGCGGTTCCGCCTGTTGCAATAATCTTAAAGCCCAGGGAATGAAGATCTTTTGCTATCTTCACGGCAGCGGGCTTGTCCTTGTCCTTAACGCTGATAAACGCTGTTCCTTTAAGCGGCATAAAACCGTTTGCACTGAGCTGGGACTTGGCAAAAGCGATCCCGTAAGAACTATCAATGCCCATGACCTCTCCGGTCGATTTCATCTCCGGGCCGAGTATGGTATCGACGCCGGGAAACTTGATAAAGGGAAGCACGGCCTCTTTTACGGCAAAATGGGCCGGTTTTTTTTCTTCTGTAAAACCCATCTCGTCCAGGGTCTTCCCGACCATGACTCTTGCGGCCAGCTTGGCCAGGGGAACGCCGATGGTTTTGCTGACAAAGGGTATCGTCCTCGACGCCCTGGGGTTCACCTCCAGAATATAGATGTCGCCGTTTTTTATCGCATACTGTATATTGATGAGACCGATGACTTTCAGTTCCAGGGCCAGAAGCTTTGTCTGCCTTGAGATCTCCTGCGCTGTTTCGTCGGAGATGGAAAAGGGGGGCAAAGAGCAGGCGCTGTCGCCCGAGTGGATTCCGGCTTCTTCGATATGCTCCATGATCCCTCCGACCACTACTTTTTTCCCGTCGGAGATGGCGTCAACGTCGATCTCGATCGCATCCTCCAGAAACTTGTCGACCAGAACAGGGTGTTCATGGGATGCTTTGACCGCGAATTTCATATACTTTTTCAACTCGTCTTCGTCATACACGATTTCCATGGCCCTTCCCCCGAGCACATAAGAGGGACGGACAATGATGGGAAAGCCTATTTCTCTGGCCGCGCTTAAGGCCTCATCGATCGATTCGGCAATGCCGTTGTTCGGCTGACGGAGACCGATTTTCTGGAGAAGCTCTTTAAACCTCTTTCTGTCCTCGGCCCTGTCAATGCTGTCAGGAGATGTCCCGATAATGGTAACCCCGGACTCTTCCAGTGGAACCGCAAGCTTTAAGGGGGTTTGTCCGCCGAACTGGACAATCACGCCGTCCGGTTTCTCTTTTTCGATGATGTTCATTACGTCTTCAAAAGTCAGCGGTTCGAAGTATAGCCTGTCCGATGTATCATAGTCTGTGCTGACCGTCTCCGGGTTGCAGTTGACCATAATGGTCTCGAACCCGTCCTCTTTGAGGGCAAAAGCCCCGTGAACACAGCAGTAATCGAACTCTATGCCCTGGCCGATCCGGTTCGGGCCGCCTCCGAGAATAACGATCTTTTTCTTCTTCGTCGGCATGGCCTCGCATTCCTTTTCATAAGTAGAATAGAGATAGGGGGTATGGGCCTCAAATTCAGCACCGCAGGTATCGACCCTTTTGAATGTCACTTCTACCCCTTCGCTCTTTCTCTTTTCCCTTATGGCTCTTTCATCACTCCCAAGAAGCTCGGCGATCTTGATATCTGAAAAGCCGTATTCCTTGGCCATTCTCAAAAGTTCGGGAGATATTTTGTCGGGGCCTTTGGGGCTGTTCTTCAGCTCCTCCTCCAGGTCGACAATGTCTTTGATGTTGTAGAGAAACCATTCGTCGATCTTCGTCAGGTCAAAAATTTCCTTTATTGAAAATCCCTGCCTGAACGCCTCCCCGATATACCAGACCCGTTCCCAGTTCGGGATCCTCAGCTTGTCAACAATCGTCTTTCTCTTTTCCTCATCCTGAAGCTTAAGGGCCCGCCTGTCGAGCCCGTAGCTGTCTATCTCAAGGGAGCGGATGGATTTTTGCAGAGATTCTTTGAATGTCCGGCCAATGGCCATGGCCTCTCCAACAGATTTCATCTGGGTTGTCAGGGTCTGGTCCGCTTCTGGGAATTTTTCAAAGGCGAATCGCGGAAATTTCACCACGCAGTAGTCAATGGTCGGCTCAAAAGAGGCCGGGGTCTCTTTGGTGATATCGTTCGGTATCTCGTCAAGCGTATATCCGACAGCCAGCTTGGCAGCAATCTTGGCAATGGGAAAGCCGGTGGCTTTGGACGCCAGGGCCGAGCTTCTCGACACCCTCGGGTTCATCTCGATAACGACCAGCCTCCCGTTTTCCGGGTTCACGGCAAACTGGATATTCGAGCCCCCTGTTTCCACGCCGATCTCCCGGATAATCTTGATGGAGGCGTCACGCATGATCTGATATTCTTTATCAGTAAGGGTCTGGGCCGGCGCAACCGTAATGCTGTCCCCGGTGTGAACTCCCATGGGGTCAAAATTCTCTATGGAACAGATGATGACGACATTGTCCTTTAAATCTCTCATCACCTCAAGCTCGAACTCCTTCCAGCCGATAACCGACTTCTCGATCAGCACCTCGTGCCTGGGGCTGGCAGAGAGCGCCCATTCGATATGTCCTTTATACTCCTCCATATTATAGGCCACATTCCCGCCGGTTCCGCCAAGCGTAAAGGAGGGCCTGATAATGGCGGGAAAGCCGATCTCTTTGATGATCTCCATGGCCTCGTCTTTGGAGCGGGCGTATCCGCTGCTTGGAAGTTCGAGGCCTATCTTCTCCATGGCCTTTCTGAACAGGTCCCTGTCCTCGGCCTTTTTGATCGCATCGAGCTTGGCGCCGATGAGCTCCACGCCGTACTTGTCCAGCACTCCGTTCTCGGCCAGGGCAACCGCGGCGTTCAGGGCGGTCTGTCCCCCCATCGTGGGAAGAAGGGCGTCCGGTCTCTCCTTTTCGATAATCTTCTCGATGATCTCCGGCGTGATCGGCTCGACATAGGTAGCGTGGGCTGTTTCCGGGTCTGTCATGATAGTCGCCGGGTTGCTGTTGACCAGCACTACCCTGTATCCTTCTTCCCTAAGGGCCTTACAGGCCTGCGTTCCGGAATAGTCGAACTCGCACGCCTGGCCGATAATAATCGGTCCTGAGCCGATCAGGAGTATGGTTTTGATGTCTGTTCTCTTTGGCAAACCGCTCTCTCCTTAAAAAGGTCGTTCACTTCTCTTTCATCATCTCGATAAAACGCCTGAATAAATAGGAGGCGTCATGGGGACCGGGCGAGGCCTCGGGATGATACTGGACGGAAAATACGGGGAGCTCTCTGTGTTTTAAACCTTCAACAGTATTGTCGTTCAGGTTGATGTGCGTGACGACAACATCGTCCGGCAGGCTGTCTGCATCGACCGAAAATCCGTGGTTCTGGGAGGTGATCTCCACCTTTTGTGTGGTGAGGTCCATCACAGGCTGATTCCCCCCCCTGTGGCCGAACTTCAGCTTAAAGGTCTTCCCGCCAAGGGCCAGCCCCAAAATCTGATGGCCGAGACAGATGCCGAAAATCGGCTTTTTGCCGATCAGCTCTTTAACGTTCTCGGCAGCATAGGGGACACCGGCCGGGTCTCCCGGGCCGTTGGACAGGAAAACCCCGTCCGGCTTGAGCCTGAGCACGTCCTCTGCTTTTGTGGCGGCCGGCACAACAGCAACATTACATCCGGCAGTAACCAGTTTTCTTAAGATATTATATTTGATTCCGAGGTCATAGGCGACCACGTTGAAGCGACCGCCTCCTTTGGCAGCAGGGAATTCTTGATACCCCTTTTCGAGAAGCCACTCCCCCTGGCTCCATTCATAACCTTTGTCGCAGGTGACTTCTTTAACCAGGTCCCTGCCCAGAAGCCCCGGCGACCTCCTTGCCTTTTGAAGAAGGCTTTCCGTATCCAGGTCGTCTGTTGAGACAACCCCCTCCTGTGCCCCGATATTTCTTATATGCCTTGTCAGGCTCCGCGTGTCGATTCCTTCTATTCCGACAATGTTGTTCTCTTTCAGATAATCATCGAGCGTCTTCTCGGAGCGCCAGCTGCTGGGATGAACGCTGTTCTCCTTAACGATAAATCCTTCGACCTGTGGCTTTTTCGACTCGAAGTCCTCGTCATTGGTTCCGTAGTTGCCTATCAGTGGGTAGGTCATGGTAACGATCTGCCCCTTGTAAGAGGGGTCTGTCATGATCTCCTGATAGCCCATCATGCTGGTATTGAAAACCACTTCGCCGACTGCCTCGCCTCTGGCTCCAAAACCCCGGCCTTCAAAGACGGTTCCGTCGGCAAGAACTAGCTTAGCCTTCCTTTGCTCTGTCAAAAACAACCCTCCCTTCAACGATCGTCATCTCTGCAATCCCTTTCAGCTTCCAGCCGTGAAAAGGAGAATTTTTGCTTTTCGATTTAAACCTGTTACTGTCGACCGTATGCTCTTTTTCAAAATCGATAATGGTGATATCCGCCTCCTTTCCTATGGCAAGGCTCCCCTTGTCAAGACCCAGAAGCCGTGAAGGGTTCACGGTCAGCCGCGCGATTGCGTCCTTTAAAGAGATGATTTTTTCATGGACCAGCTTTAAGGTGAGGGGAAGCGTGGTCTCAAGCCCAATCATCCCGAAGGCGGCCTGGTCAAACTCGACCTCTTTGGAGGTGGAATCGTGGGGGGCATGATCGCTGGCAATGATATCGGCTGTGCCGTCTTTTAAGGCCTCTATCACGGCAGCCCTGTCCTCCTCTGTTCCGAGTGGAGGGTTGACCTTGTAGTTTGTATCGTAGTCCTGAAGATATTCATCGGTTAAGGTAAAATGGTGGGGCGTGACCTCACATGTAACGTTGATGCCTCTTTTCTTTGCCTCACCGATATGCCTCAAAGAGCCTTTTGTGCTTGTATGGGCAATATGAAGCCTTCCCCCTGTGAGCCCTGCAAGGGCTATATCTCTGGCAACCATTACCTCTTCTGCGGCCGCGGGAATTCCCTTCAGGCCGAGAAGGGTCGCGTAATACCCTTCGATGGCCACACCGTTTCCGGCAAGATCTTTGTCTTCACAGTGGGCAATAACCGGAAGTTTGAACATCCTCGTATATTCCAGAACCCTTCTCATGAGCTCGCTGTTCATAACAGATCTTCCGTCGTCGGACACAGCCACAATGCCGCTCTCTTTCAGGTCTCCGATCTCGACCAAATCTTCCCCTTTCAGCCCCAGGCTTATCGCGCCGATCGGATAGACATTGACAATACCCTCTTTCTTCGCCTGTGTGACAATAAAATCGGTGACCGCCTGATTGTCGTTGACCGGGAGGGTATTCGGCATGCAGGCTACTGAGGTGAATCCTCCGGCTGCTGCTGCGGCTGTCCCTGTTTTGATCGTTTCTTTGTATTCGTATCCCGGTTCTCTTAAGTGGGTGTGAACGTCGATAAGACCCGGAACCACCAGTCTGCCTTTTGCGTCGATCGTTTTTGCCGTCTCTTTTTTGGAAAGGTCTTTGTCTACGGCGCTTATTTTTCCTTTCTCGATCAGAACATCAAACAGGCCGTCTATCCCGCTTAACGGGTCCAGGACCCTTCCCCCTTTAATCAGTAGGCTCATCTTCGCTCCTTCCGGAAAGTAGGTACAGGAGGGCCATTCTTACGGCCACCCCGTTGGAAACCTGGTCCAGAATGACCGAATAGGGGCCGTCTGCGACCTCCGGGGCGATTTCCGTTCCCCGGTTTATCGGACCGGGATGCATGATAAGAACATCCTCTTTAGCCATTTTCAGCCTCTGGGTGTTCAGGCAAAAAAATTTCGCATATTCTCTGATAGAGGGGAAGAGGTTTCTGTTTTGCCTTTCAAGCTGGATCCTGAGCATCATGATAATATCCGCACCGCTGACAGCCTCCTCGATAAAATTGTAAACCTTTACCCCCAGCTTCTCGATGTCGCGGGGAATCATTGTCTGAGGAGCGGCAATCGACACATCCATTCCCATCTTGGTCATGGCATGGATATTTGATCTCGCCACCCTGCTGTGGGTGATATCTCCGACAATGGCCGCCTTAAGACCTTTAAGCCTTCCCTTTTTCTCCCTTATGGTAAAGAGGTCCAAAAGCGCCTGTGTCGGATGTTCGTGAGCACCGTCCCCTGCATTGATGACCGGGCAGTCCATGGTCCTCGCCAGGAGGTGGGGCGTGCCCGGAGCCGAGTGCCTGATGACAAGAATGTCCGGGCTCATGGCCTCCAGGTTCTTTGCCATGTCCCTCAGGGTCTCGCCCTTCACAACACTGCTCGAAGAAACAGAGATGTTAACCACATCTGCGCTCAACCGCTTGCCGGCAATCTCGAAAGAGGTCCTGGTTCTGGTGCTCGGCTCGTGGAACAGGTTGATCACTGTTTTACCGCGAAGCGTCGGCACCTTTTTGATCTCTCTCTTTGATACCTCCTTAAAGGATTCTGCAGTGTCCAGAATAAGGAGGATTTCCTTATCGTCTAGTTCCTGAATACCGAGCAGGTCTTTTTTTTTCACCTCTTCACCCTTTTTTAAGAATTTCTTTTGATAACAACCCTGTCTTCCCCGTCTTCTTCCTTCAGCAGCACCTGCACAGTCTCATTTCTTGAGGTGGGGAGGTTGACCCCCACATAATCCGCCCTGATAGGCAGCTCCCTGTGCCCCCTGTCCACAAGAACAGCCAGCTGGATACAGGCCGGCCTTCCAAAGTCAATCAGGACATCAAAGGCCGCCCTGGTGCTTCTTCCGGTATAGAGAACATCGTCAACCAGAACAACCTTTTTGTTCTCAAGGGAAAAGGGGATTTCTGTCTTTCCGACATTCGGCTGCGGGGCATCTCTGTGCAAATCGTCCCTGTAAAGCGTAATATCAATAATGCCGACGGGAACATCTTTTCCTTCAATCTCTTTAATCGCTGTCTGTATCCTTTCTGCCAGATGAATCCCTCTGGTCCTTACTCCTACCAACACCAGATCCTGACACCCCCCGTTCCGCTCCAGGATCTCGTGGGATATTCTGACAAGAGCCCTGTTAATGCTTTCTTGGTTCATGACTTCGGCCATTTTGCTTCCTCTGTTTGTTTTTCGCCTTTCCCTGTGTGGAAAATTTTAAGGGCCGGGCAAAAAAAAGCCTCCCTGCAAAAGCAAGAAGGCTTTCTTTGTTTCTGTTGTTTTTTCGTGTTCTTTTATTGTGTCCATCTGTTCCCTTAATAGCCTCTCAGGACTATTTTAAAAGTAACATGGTTTTTACCGGGATATTCCGTTCTTAAATTTTTATATAAAATTACACCCTTATTTATCTTTTTGCAAGCTTTCAGTAAAATTTTTTCAACTTTTTTAAAGAAAGGTCTCGACAACCGATCTTTGTCTCAGCTCCTCAATCCAATTATTGAATCCCTCTTCCATTCTTTGCCTGAAAAGAATATTTTCGAGATCTTTCTCAATCTCTTCAAAAGATTTCGCTATCTTTTCAAGGTTCTTTTCCACTTTGATAATATGAAGCCCCTGGTCGGTCTTTATAATATCGCTCACTTCTCCCTCTTTCAACTGGAAAGCGACCTGCTCTATTTCCTGAACAATCTCCCCCTTCTTGAAAGAACCGAGGTATCCTCCGTTCTTTGCGGCCGGTCCCTCGGAGTAGGTTTTTGCTATTTCAATGAAATCGGCCCCCTGCCGGATCTTTTCAAGAGCCTCTACGGCTTTTGCCTCCTTTTCCTTTATGCTGGTGTTTTCGGAGCGCGGCCTGCTGAAGAATATCTGTCTGAGCTCAACCTCTTTCTGTTTTAAAAAACTGTTCTTGTGTTCGTTGTAATACTCGTTCTTCTCCTCGTCGGTAATCACCACCTTTGACCCGACCTCGGCACCAACCACCTTTGAAATAAGGATCTGCTCTCGAAGCCGGTTCTTATACTCATCGAGGGTCAGCCCTTCTTCCTTGAGAAGCCCCAGCAGGTTTTCATCGGTCATGCCGTGTTTTTTCTTGAGGTCTTCAACGGCATTATCGATCTCTTTTTCAGGGACAAAGATGCCTATCTGCTCGGCCCGCTGTATTTGCAGTGTTTTTTCGATATATATATCCAGTTGCTCTTTTTCTGTCTCTTTTATCTTTTTCTCCCTGTCCCTGCCAGAGTACTTCTCTCTTATCTCCCGCAAAAGCGGGAGGCTTTTTTCCTGGATCTCGCTCAGGACAATAACCTGATCATTAACCCTTGCAACAACCCTGTCAACGGTTTTCCCGTAAGAGATCTCCCTTCCCGGTTTGATGCTTTTGTGCTCTGGTTTCTGCGTCAATTCCTCTTTTTTGTCCTTTTTCCATGAAAAACAGCCGCCGAGACTGGGTATCAAAAGGCACACAATAACAATTTTCAATGCGGTTTTTATGCTGTTTTGTCTCATTGTTCCTTTGCAAGCATTTCCTCATTAATGGTGATTTCCGATCTTTTCTTAACATCTTCAATCCATCTGTTAAATTCAGCATTCTGCTTCTGCATGACCAGTTTCGTCTCGACCTTTTCTTTGACAGCAGACAAAGATTCCAGCCCCCCCGGCCTTTTATCAATCATCCTGAATATGTGAAAGCCATAGGGGGTTCTTACGATATTGCTGATTGCTCCTTTTTTCAGCTTAAAGACCACATCATCAAATTCCTGAGGCATCTGGCCCTTGCTGAAAAAACCGAGGTCTCCCCCCTTTTTTGCTTCAGGGCTGGTCGATTTGTCCCGGGCAGTCTGGCCAAAATCCTTGCCGGCCCGCAAATCCCTGAGAATCCTGTGGGCCTCTTCTTCAGTCTCAACAACAATGTGCAGGGCTCTTACCTGTTCCGGCTGCTGGAATTCTCCTTTGTGCTGCTGATAATATTTTTCCACCTCTTTATCCTGCACGGTTATTTTATTGTATATTTCTATATATATCAGCTTGTCTATCATCAGATCCTCTCTGGCTTTCGTCTTCCACTTTTTAAAATTAACCTCCTCTCTTTCAAACGCTTTTGAGAGTTCGGCCTGGGAATAATCGGCCAGCAGCATCTTGACCCTTCTTTCTATTTCTTCATTGGAAACCTTAACCCCCAGATTTTCTGCTTCGCCAAGGATAAGCGCTCTTTCTATCATTCTATTCAGCATCTCTCGCTTCAGGCCGAGCATCTCCTTTCTGTCTCCGCCAGGCGTGAGGCCCAGGCGCGCCATCTCCTCCTGCAGTTCTCCCATCAATATCGCTTTGCCGTTGACAACGGCAACCACTTTTTTCTCCTCTTTCTTTTCCGGGCTTCCACACCCAAAAAAAACCAGAAGTATAATAATGATAAGCACATATCTATTGCGGCGTTGGCTCATTTTTTCCTTCTTTTTTCATCGTTACCCTTTTTCGATGGTATCACAGTCATATGCTACCTGCAAGGTCTTTTTTATGAGGGCCGGGATGCTTTTCCACCCTGTTTTTTCAGCGTTTACACAGATTTCCCGCTTGTCGCGCGGTTCCGCGTTTATATTGTTTTTTCTTAACTGTCCGGACAGTTCTGCAAGGAGTTCGGGGTTTTGTCTTTGGAATATTAAAACGATTTTTCCCTTTTTTCGCTCGATCTTCTCAATGCCGGCCCGGCCGGCCATTATTTTGACCTCTTGCAGCATTAAGGCCTTTTTGAATTCCAGAGGAATGTCACCATAAATATCCCTTGTCTCGTCTCTCAGATTTTTTAATTCGCCCGGGTCTTTTAATGAGGCAAGTTTTCTATAAACCTCAAGCCTTTCATTGGTTTCCGGTATATAAGAAGAGGGGATAGAGCCGTTTATGTTGATATTGATCTCCAGTTCGGGCAGTGCTTCACCCGCCTTTCCCTCTTTCAGCTCAATAACGGCCTCTTTCAACAGCCTGCAATAAAGCTCAAATCCGACGGCCGCAATGTGTCCGGACTGCTCTGTTCCCAGAACATTTCCCGCGCCCCTGATCTCCAGGTCTCTGGTGGCCAGCCGAAAGCCCGAGCCGAGTTCGCTCAGTTCCTGTATGGCCTCCAGCCTCTTTCTTGAATCATAGGACAAGGGGCTGTCAGGGGGCACAAGGAGATAGGCGTAAGCCTGATGCCTGTCCCTTCCCACGCGGCCTCTCAGCTGATAGAGCTGGGCAAGGCCGAACTTGTCGGCACTGTTGATAATAATGGTGTTCGCCGAGGGGATGTCGAGCCCCGACTCAATGATTGTTGTGCAAAGAAGCATATCAAATTCCTTGTCCAGAAAACGAATCATTGTCTTTTCCAGCTCCCTTTCGGACATCTGGCCGTGTGCTATGCCGATCTTTGTTTCAGGGACAATACTTTGAATCTTTTTTCCTATTCTTTCAATGTTCTCCACCCTGTTGTGGACAAAAAATATCTGCCCCTCCCGCTCCAGCTCCCTTGAAATGGCCTCTTTGATAACGTCTCTGCCGAATTTTCTGACGCAGGTCTTTATTGAAAGCCTCTCCTCCGGCGGGGTATCGATAACGCTCATCTCTCTTATTCCAGAAAAGGAGAGATAGAGGGTTCGGGGGATGGGTGTTGCCGTGAGGGTCAGCACATCAACCGATTTTCTCATGTTCTTCAGCCTCTCCTTGTCCATCACGCCGAAACGCTGTTCCTCATCGATGATGATCAGGCCGAGGTTTTTGAACTGGACATCCTTTTGAAGCAGTCTGTGGGTTCCTATGATGATATCAACCTCTCCTTTTTTCAGCTTTTCAATAATTATTCTCTGCTCTTTAGCCGTTTTGAAGCGGCTTATCATCTCTATGCTTACGGGATAAGGGGAAAACCGGCAAGCAAAGGTGTGGAGATGCTGCTGGGCCAGTATAGTGGTCGGGACGAGCATGGCCATCTGCTTTCCGTCCATTACAGCCTTGAAAGCGGCCCTCATGGCGACCTCTGTTTTGCCGTAGCCGACATCGCCGCAGATAAGCCTGTCCATCGGTTTTTCCTGCTCCATGTCGGCCTTTACATCTTCAATGGCCAGTCTCTGATGTTCTGTTTCCTCGTATTCGAACGAGAGGTCGAATTCCCTGTGCCACGAACTGTCGGGCGAAAAGGCAAACCCCTTTACTTTTTCCCTGTAAGCGTAAAGCTCAAGAAGCTCTCTGGCCATGTTCTTCAGCGATTTCTTCACCTTTGTCTTGAGCCTGAACCAGCGGCCGTCCCCCAGCCTGTCGAGCCTGGGCCCGCCATCGCTGGCGCCCGTATATTTTTGAACCCTGTCCAGCTTGTCCAGCGGAACATAGAGCTTTTCTCCCTCAGCGTATTCTATTGCGAGAAACTCTCCTCTTGTGCTTTCTGTTTCCAGATCAGCAGTGCCGAGATATCTGCCGATTCCATAATCGATATGAACAATATAGTCTTTTTCCTTGAGCTCTTTGAAGGTGGTGACAAACCGTTCTTCTTTCCCTGTTCTTTTGTATCTTTGCGGTTTTTTTAATCCGAAGATGTCCTTTTCGGCAACAAAGACAAGCCTTTCCGCTGAAAGAAAAAATCCCGAGACCAGGCTCCCTGTATAGATTGAGACCGGAGGGTTTTTTATAAAGCGCTGAAGGGGAAGAGCGTCCGGACTATTGTTCTCTATGAATGTGGCCTTGATTTGGTAATCTTCCAATAATCTCTCGAGCGTCCGGGCCTTTTCCCGGCCCAGGCAGGCCATCGCGACCTTCATTCCTTGTTTTCTCCAGTCTTTGAGCTGCTTGACGAACTCGGAAAACCTCCCCCGATAAGACCCGATGCTGCTTGCTGAGAAGGAGTGTTCCGGAATGTCGGTTCCGCGGGGAAGAGGGAAGGGCCCTGTGTTGATTGCTGTTATACGCCCAATTGCTTTTTTGAACTCATCGGGAACAACATATTGCCATTTAAAGCTATCCGGTGTTCTCTCATTCTTTTCTCTGTTTGCTGTTTCGAAAAACCGGCCGACCCTATCCTCAAATTCGTCCATTATGTCCGTGATCAGGACAGTATCGCGGGGAAGGTAATTAAAAAAAGCTGCCAGGGGATGAAAAAGAATGCTGGTCTGTTCAATGCCCGCAAAAAAACCCTCTGTTTCTGTTCTCTCGATCAGCCGGATGACCGCCTCTCTCTCTTTTTTTCTGAGCCCCCTGAGCTCCTCTATGATTGTTTCCCTGTCCCTAAAAACCGTTTCTCTTGCCGGAGAAATGCTTGTCCGCTCTCTTTTTTCTGACGACCTCTGTGTTTCGGGGCTGAATTCTCTTATTGTTTCGACCTCTTCTCCGATAAATTCCATTCTGGTCGGGGGGGTGCCGGCAATTGGGAAGATATCAACGATACCGCCCCTCACGCTGAACTCCCCCCTGTCTTCAACCAGCCCCGTTCTTTTATATCCCCCTTTGATAAGGGTTGAAATCATCCGGTCCCTGTCAATACAGTCCCCTGTTTTAACATCCAGGGTCAGCCGGTCCAGAATCTCCGGGGCAAGGACTCTTTGCAGTAATGCCTCGATCGTAGAAATGATGATTAATGTTTCTTTTCTCTTCAGCCTCTCCAAAACCTCTATCCTCTCGCTGACAATATCGATATGGGGGGACACCGGTTCTCCGGGAAGAATTTCCCACGAGGGAAAGCGGCAGACCGTTTTTTTGTTCAGTAAGCCGGGACCCTCATCAACAAAACGATTCTCTGCAAAAAAGCTGATGTTGTCATAGAGTTCTTCAGCCTCTTTTCTTGTTCCGGCAACAACAAGAAGGGTCCGACTAGAAGCCTGTCTCAGGTTTGCTGTAAAGAACGCCTTTGGCGGCCCAAAAAGCCCCCCGACATTTATTCTCCTGTTTTTCTCGAGAAGGCTGATTAAAGATTTGATATCTTGAAGATAATTGGCGTTCATTTTTTTACTTTCCCGGCTGTTTCCGGATTCCTTTGGCAGGTCTGCATTTTAAGAGATGCGGCGTTTTTGTTTTTCTTGAAAACTTGATGCGGCTTCAGGATTGTCTGCTCTGTTTTTTACTGGTTATCAGGAGCGGGCGGAAATGATGTTTCAATCCTTCTCATTTCTTTTTTTCGCCCATTCTCTTTTTTACCCTTTCAATTCCCTGGTCAATAATCTTGTTGTCGGGGGCCTCTTTTTTCAGCTCCTGGTACTTTTTCATGGCCCTGTCAAGCTCTTCCTGTTCTTCGAGACACCTGGCAATCTCGATTTCGGCATCAAAGCAAAATGGGGTTGTCCGTCCCCTTTTTGACAGCTTTTGGTAAACTGTTCTGGCCTCTTCGTATTTGCCGAGGGCATAGAGCACGTTGCCGAGTTTGTATTCGGCCTCGTCTAACAGCATGCTGTCAGGATACTGCTCAATCAGTATCTTATATTCCTCCCTGGCCTGTTCCAGATCACCTTTTTTTAAATAGATATCTGCCATGATCATCTGGGTTTTGTCGCCGTCGCTTCTTGCGCCAAAGGTGTTCGCCAGCCTCTGGTATTCGATGATCGCCTGGTCATAGTCTTCTAAACTGTTATAAATCGAGCCGATATAGATCTGTGCTTTATAGGCCAGTCCGCTTTCCGGCTTTTGTTGAACAATTTCCCTGAAAAACTCTACGGCCCTTTGATGGTCTTTGAAAAACAGAAAGTTTATCTCTCCGAGCCTGAAAAGAGCCTTTTCCCTGTAAGGACTGTCCGGATGTTCGTAGAGTATCTGGGAGAATTTCTTGGATGCCTCTTTGTGTTTTCCCGCTTCCCAGAGCTTTTCTCCGGAAAGAAACAGCTCTTTCGGCTCTTTCTCACATCCAAGACAAACGAAAAGAATAATGATGAAAACGGCTCTTTGGAAGATTTTAAATAGGCTCTTCTTCGTGTTCATCAGCCTCCTCCAGCCTTGCCATGCTGACCAGCCTGTCGTCCGGGCTTAATTCGATGAGCCGAACGCCCTGCGTGCCCCTTCCCGTAACAGACATGCCGCTGACCTTGGTTCTGATCATGGTCCCTTTTGAGGTGATAATCATGAGGTCATCGTCATCGTAAACGCTTCTGAGGCCCACCACCTGTCCTCTTTTCTCGCTCAGCCTGATATTAATCAGCCCCTTGCCTCCTCTTCTCTGCACCGTATATTCTTCTACCCTGGTCCTTTTTCCGTGTCCTTTTTCCGTAATGGTCAGGATCGTGGCCCCTTCTTTTATTACCGCCATTCCGACAACATAGTCGTTCTGCCCGATCCTTATGCCGCGAACGCCCATGCTTGTTCTTCCCATGCTCCTTATGTCGGTTTCCAGAAAGGATATCGATTTACCCATTCTGGTTCCGATAAATATCTTCTGGTTTCCGTCGGTAAGCCGGACCGCTATCAGCTCATCCCCCTCAAGCAGGTTGATAGCAATGATGCCCTTGGTTCTCGGTCTGCTGAAGGCTTGCAGGGGTGTCTTTTTCACTATTCCTCTCTTGGTAACCATGACCAGGAATTTCCCGGGCTCAAAATCTTTGACACGCATCATCGCGGTCGCCTGCTCTCCGTCTTCCAGCGAGAGGAGGTTGACAATCGCCTTGCCTCTTGCAATCCTTCCGGCCTGGGGTATTTCGTGAACCTTAAGCCAGGATACGCGCCCCCTGTTCGTAAAGAAAAGCATGTGGTCGTGTGTGGAAGAGACAAAAAGCTGCTCCACAAAATCCTCTTCCTTTGTCCCCATGGCCTTGCTTCCCTTTCCGCCCCTTTTCTGTGTTTTATAGAGGCTTGCCGGGTTCCTTTTGATATATCCGGAATGGGTAATGGCCACAACCATCTGCTCCTCGGTTATCATGTCTTCAAAGCTGATCTCCTCGGTTTCGTCGATAATCTCTGTCTGCCTTTCGTCCTGATGCTCTTCTCTTATTTCCAGAAGCTCTTTCTTGATAATGTCCTTGACCTTTTTTTCACTCTTAAGAATAGACATCAGCACTTCTATTCGTTTCAGGATTTCATTAAAATCGGCTATGATCTTTTCCCGTTCCAGCCCTGTTAATCGCTGGAGTCTCATATCAAGAACGGCCTGGGCCTGTTTCGGGCTGAGATAGAGCTTTTTTATGAGCTTTTCTTTGGCATCCGCAGGAGAAGAGGCCTTTTTAATCATCTCCACCACTTCATCAATGTTCTCCACGGCAATTTTTAATCCCTCCAGGATATGGGCCTTCTCCTTTGCCTCTGCCAGCTCAAAGTTTGTTCTCCGGATAATCACGCCCCGGCGAAATTCGATGAACTGATGAAGAACCTCTTTCAGTTTTAAAATCTTTGGCTGATTATTCACCAAGGCCAGCATAATAACCCCGAAGGTTGTCTGCATCTGGGTATGTTTATAGAGCTGGTTTAAAACGGCTTCGGCGATCTCGTTCCGTTTCAGCTCAACCACGATTCTCATTCCTTCTCTGTCAGATTCATCCCGAAGCGCCGAGACCCCTTCTACCTTCTTGTCCTTTACAAGCTCGGCAATCTTTTCAATAAGCCTGGCCTTGTTGACCTGATACGGAAGCTCGGAAACAACAATGCTCTCTTTCTGTCCGTTCTTTGTCTTTTCTATGAAGGATCTTGCCCTCATCTGGATTATGCCGCGGCCTGTTTTATACGCCTCTTTTATCCCTTTTCTCCCGTGGATAAAACCGGCTGTTGGAAAATCCGGGCCCTTGATGAACTCCATGAGCTGCTCAAGTGTTGCGTCAGTATTTTCGATAAGGAAGACAATCCCGTCAACAACCTCTGTCAGGCAGTGAGGCGGTATGTTTGTGGCCATGCCAACCGCTATGCCGGAGGAGCCGTTGATCAGGAGGTTGGGACTGCGGGAGGGGAGCACAGAGGGCTCCTGCAGGGAATTATCATAGTTTGGAACGAACCGGACCGTATCCTTTTCTATGTCCTTAAGCAGCTCTTGAGATATCTTGGCCATCCTTATTTCTGTATACCTCATGGCTGCAGCAGGGTCTCCGTCAACAGACCCGAAGTTCCCCTGGCCGTCAACCAGGGGATGGCGCATGGAAAAGCTCTGCGCCATTCGGACAATGGCGTCATAAACAGCGACATCGCCGTGAGGGTGATATTTACCGATAACATCTCCGACAACCCTTGCAGATTTTTTATACGGTTTGTTCCACGGCATGCTGAGCTCGCTCATGGCATAGAGAATACGCCTGTGCACCGGCTTAAGGCCGTCTCTCACATCAGGAAGAGCCCTGCCGACAATCACGCTCATGGCATAATCAAGATAGGCCCCCTTCATCTCGTCTTCAACGTTTCTCGGTATTCCCTTTTTACGCTCCAGCATTGCTTGCAATCCTTTTTGATGAATTATATGTCGAGGGTTCTTACCTCTGAGGCATGGTCTTCGATAAACTTTCTTCTCGGCTCAACCTGGTCTCCCATGAGTGTGTCAAATATTTTTTCCGCCTCGACCTCGTCTTCCAGCCTCACCTGCAACAGCGTTCTTTTTTCCGGGTTCATGGTCGTTTCCCAGAGCTGTTCGGGGTTCATTTCTCCCAGCCCTTTATATCGCTGGATAGAAACACCCTTCTTGCCCCTGTTTAAGATATGTTCCAGAAGCCCGTCCCTGTTCTTTATCTCCACGGACTGTTTTTCCCCGTCTTTGTTCTCCTCCACAAATATCGGTTCATTGTCCAGAAAGCTGATTTCTTGATAGCTCTTAAAGAGGGTTTTAAACTCTACGGACGATATAAATTCATAGGTTATTTCAATATCGATGGTCTCCGTTTCAAGCCTCCCTTTAATTTTAAGGTATTTCAGCTGGTCGTTCTCGCTCGCATCGTCTCTGGTCTCAATTGTCAGGCCCCTGTACTTACTTTTCATCTTATCGATAAATGGTGAGAGTTCGCTCTCTTTTTGAAATATTTCTTTTGTAATCTCTTTTTTCTTCAGCAGGTAATCAAAAATTTCCTGAAAACGATAGAGCTTTAGCGTCCTGTTGTAATTAGATTTAAAATCCATAAGTTTTTTCAGCAGGCGAAAAAGAGGTATTCTGTTATAGGTCTTGTCGGCATTCTTTCTGATCAGATTGACTCCTTCTATCCCCGCTCTCAGCTGATAATCGAGAAGGGCCTCTTCATCTTTTAAATAGATCTCTCCTTTTCCCTTCTTAATCCTGAAAAGGGGCGGCTGGGCTATATAGAGATGTCTTTCCGATATAATCTCTTTCATGTGCCTGAAAAAAAATGTTAAAAGGAGTGTCCTTATGTGTGCACCGTCTACATCAGCGTCTGTCATAATAATGACTTTGCCGTACTTGAGATTCTTGATATTGAAATCTCCCTCGCCGATACCTGTGCCGAGGCAGACTATCATTGCCTGCAGTTCATGATTGTTCAGTATCTTGTCGATTCTCGCCTTTTCGACGTTCAGGAGCTTGCCCCGCAGGGGAAGAATCGCCTGAAAATTCCTGTCCCTTCCCTGTTTTGCAGAGCCTCCGGCAGAGTCTCCCTCAACAAGGTAAATTTCGCATATTTCCGGATTCTTTTCGGAACAGTCTGCCAGCTTGCCGGAAAGAAAGTCTCCATCTAACACATTCTTCTTTCGGGTCAGGTCCCTGGCTTTTCTGGCCGCATCCCTTGCCCTTAAGGCATTAATCGCTTTTTCAACGATTTTTTTTGCTATGGGCGGGTTCTCTTCAAAAAAATTAGAAAGCTCTTCGTTGACTATGCTCTCAACCATGCCTTTTATCTCGCTGTTGCCAAGCTTAGTTTTCGTCTGTCCTTCAAACTGCGGCTCAGGGATATGAACGCTGATTACCGCAGCAAGGCCTTCTCTTACATCATCCCCAGTAATACTACTCTTAATATTTTTCAACAGGTTATAGTTGTTTGCATAGCTGTTTATGGTTCTTGTTAATGCGCTTTTAAATCCGATAAGATGTGTTCCACCCTCAATGGTTTTAATATTATTTGCAAAAGAAAAAAAATTCTCTGAAAACCCGTCATTATACTGCAGGGCCACTTCAAGCTTTGTTCCGTTTTTCTCTTTTGTAAAATAGACCGGCTTACTATGAAGGGGATTTTTGGTCTGATTGATGTGTTTTACAAACTCAATAATTCCTCCCTTATAATAAAACTCTCTACTGTCCCCGCTCCTCTCATCATTTATGGATATCCTGAGGCCACTGTTTAAAAAACTGAGTTCCCTTAACCTTGTGGATAAAATATCAAAACTATAATTAATGTCTTCAAATATCTCCTTATCAGACAAAAAGGTTATTTTTGTCCCTCTTTTTTTTGTTTTTCCCGTAATAGTTAAACTGCTTGTCGGTTTACCTCTTTCATATGTCTGATAATAGATATTCCCATCCCTTTTTATCTCGATCTCTAAAGTTTTGGAAAGGGCATTAACAACTGAAATACCAACACCATGAAGTCCGCCTGAAACCTTATAACTATCCCTATCAAATTTTCCGCCGGCATGAAGCTTTGTCAGGACAACCTCTACTGCAGGCTTCTTCACTGTGGGGTGTTTATCAACTGGGATTCCCCTTCCGTCATCCTTTACGGTTATTGAGTTATCAATATGAATGGTTACTTTTATATTTTCGCAAAAACCTGCCATTGCCTCATCAATACTATTATCAACCGCTTCATAGACAAGATGATGGAGACCGAGCGATGCCGTGTCCCCTATATACATTGCAGGTCTTTTTCTGACAGCCTCAAGTCCCTCTAAAACTTTAATCCTTTTAGCATCATAAACTTCTTTATTCACGTTTTCTTCTCTATTCTCTTCTTTCATAGTTTTTTTTAGCCATATTATTTTTTAAAGAATTGTTAAAAAAATTAAAAGTGTTATTTATTCACAGCCTTTATTATTACTTATATTAATAAAATAGTAGTAGTAATAAGGGCTGTGAATATGTTTATAAGGCTATAAGTATTTATAATTTAAAAAGAATTTTAGATTAAGCCTGTTTAAAAACTCTGAAAACACACTTATAAAACTCTTTAAAAACCCCTATAGCTTGTTTTAACACTAAAACAATATACACTTTATCAACAGCTTATTAGTCTTCTAATAAGGCCTTTATATTTTCCAAATCATGATAAGTCTTTCTATCTTCTTTTTCTAAAGCGTCTATCTTTTTACAAGAGTGAATAACTGTTGTGTGGTCCTTTCCCCCAAAAGACTTTCCTATTTCTGGAAGAGAGGAGCCGGTCAGGCTTCTACAAAGATACATAGCAATCTGCCTTGGCACGGCAATAAGACGGTATCTTTTCTTCGACTTTAAATCCAGGATACTAATGCCATAATATTTCGCAACGGCTTTTTGAATCATATCAAGGCTGATATGTTTTTCTTTTTTCGAAAACATATCCTGAAGTATTTCCTTAGCCAGAGCAAGATTAATCTCGGTTCCGGTCAGGGAAGAAAAGGCGCTGACGCGGGTTAAGCACCCCTCAAGCTCCCTGATATTTGATTTTATTTTGCTTGCGATTAAGTTTGATACCTCTAAGGGCAGCTTAATTTTCCTTTTTTCAGCTTTTTTATTAAGGATGGCTATCTTGGTCTCCAGGTCCGGAGGCTTAATATCAGCAATAAGACCCCATTCAAACCGGGACCGCAGCCTCTCCTCCAGGCCGGGAATCTCTTTTGGAAAACTATCACTGGAAATCACAATCTGTTTATGTGATTCGTAAAGGGTGTTAAATGTGTGAAAAAACTCCTCCTGCGTCCGGTCTTTTCCAGAAAAAAACTGGATATCATCAACCAGAAGAACATCCATGCTTCTATATTTTTTTCTAAAACCGACCATCCTGTCATGCTGAATAGAACTGATCAACTCATTAATAAAGTTTTCCGAGGAAATATAATTGATCTTCATGCCCGGGTCTTTATCGAGCACATAATGAGCAATCGCGTGCATAAGGTGGGTCTTTCCCAGACCAACACCCCCGTATAAAAAAAGAGGGTTATATGATTTTGCGGGGAGGTCTGCTACGGCCAGGGATGCGGCATGAGCAAACTGGTTAAAGGGGCCGACAACAAAGTTTTCAAAGGTATAGTTGGGATTTAACCCGCCAACAGGCATGTTTTTTTTAACGGCAACAATCGGCGCCTGTTCTTTCATATTGTTCTCGGTCACAACGATATTGATATCCGGCTTTTTGTCCGAAACCCCCTCGATCGTTTCTTGAATAAGCGAGAGATAGTGGTCGATAATCCACTCCTTTAAGAAGCTGTTCGGCACAGAAAGTGTGATGTTCTTTTCATCTATCGACAAGAGGGCCATGGGCTTGAACCATGTTTTAAAAACCTGAGAACCGACTCTGTCAGAAATTATTTGAAGGCTTTTATCCCAGACCTGTTGCATCATCTAAATATCAGACCCATACATAAAACATATGATTTATTAACAGCTTTTTCCACAGGCGCAAAAACACAACTATCCTGCCCACACGAAAAAAAGACACGATTTAAGCGCCTTGAAATTATATCAAACAGATGATACAAAAACAACTATTTTTATCCGATTGATAAGAAAAAAAGAGAGAATAGCCAGACCCCCCGGCCCCATTAAAGTGATTTATCTCTTGACAATCAAAGACAAAAAGGTTAAAAATATGAGTTTCTTTTTAAATTTGATTAAATATACCCAGAAGGGCTGTAAGAACGAAGGAGGAATCGTGAAAAGGACGTATCAACCGAAAAACGCCAAAAGAAAGAGAACCCACGGATTCATGGCCAGGATGAGCACCAAGGGAGGAGTTAAGGTTCTCAAAAGAAGAAGAGAGAAAGGAAGAAAGAGGCTGGCCGTATAAAATGAAGGAATGCCCCTTCAGAAAAGATGAGAGGCTAAGAAAAAGACCTGAATTTAAAAGCCTTTATAGAGACGGGAAGAGAATCAGCAGGGACGAGTTCGTTGTCCATTTTGCCCCCTCAAAAGGAGACGAGGGGAAGCTGGGAATTGTAATCAGCTCATCATTGTGTAATGCCGTAAAAAGAAACCGAATCAGACGAATAATAAGAGAAGCCTACAGGCTCAACAAAGGCACACTAAAACCAAGCCAAGACATCATTGTAAGACCAAAAAAGAGCATGATCCTCATGGGCACAAAAGAGGCAGAAGCGCTCCTGGTCAAGGTTTTTAAAGAAATGGTGAAGAGATGTTAGCAGAACTGGCAAAAAAAATTTTTATTAATAGTATCAGGTTGTATCAAATAATCATATCACCGCTCACCGGCCCATCATGCAGATTCTATCCCAGCTGTTCAAACTATGCCGTTCTGGCGGTCGAAAAACACGGGGCCCTGAAGGGTTCTTTATTTACCATACTCAGGATTGTGAAATGCCACCCGCTGCATCCGGGGGGGGCTGACCTTCCGTAAAAGGAGCAAGAAATGGAAAAAAGGGCCATTCTAGCCTTTACACTGTCAATAGTTATTATTATTGTGTTTAACCAATATTTTTTCCCCAAGGACCAAAAAGGGGTCGAGCAGGAACCGGCAAAACAAGCGGCCGTTACTGAACAGCAGCCGCTGAAAGAAGGAGCCGCAAGGAGAACAGGGCCAGAAACCGCACTCGAAAAAGCAGAGATTACCCAGAAACCGCTGGAACAGAAAGACCCCACAAACCTTTTATCCGAAGATAAAGAAGCCAAAGAGATAACGATTCAATCAGAACTGCTCAAAATCGTTCTGACCAGCAAAGGGGGAAGGATAAAAGGGGTGTTCATGGACAAATACCGTGACAAGGCCGGTAAAACCTTTAACCTTGTAACCCAGGGTCCGTATGGCGAGCTTCCTCTTTATCTCAGCTTTGAGGACCCGAACCTGACCAGACTGGCCAACAATGCTGTTTATACTGCTTCCGCAGGGGATCTGACCCTCAACAAATCCAATCCGACCGGAAGGGTCGTTCTGGAACACAAAACCCCGCAGGGGATCAGCATTGTCAAAACCCTCCAGTTTTATTATGACCAGTACCGTGTGGATGTGGAGATAAAGACAAAAGGAATTCAGAGATACGAAATCTACTGGGGGCCCGGGCTCGGAACGAGTAAAGAGAAAGAAGATCAATACAGCTATGACGGGGCCGTGGCCTATATCAATGAAAAAAGAGAGGGATATGCCCCCAAAAAGATTACCGATAAAATCGTAAGAAACGGGGACATCAAATGGGTCGCCCTGCAAAACAAATACTTCTTTTCGGCACTGATCCCAAAAACACCCGTTTCTTTTGCCGTTTTTAATAAAGACAAGGCCGGGAACGTCTCCATCGGCCTGGAGCCGAACAATTTTAAAACAGGGGGGAACAACCACTTCACCCTGTATATCGGCCCCAAAGAGGACAAGAGAATGGAGAGCTATGGCGTGGGGCTGGAAAAGATTATCGATTACGGGTGGTTCAGCTTTCTGTCCATCCCGCTTCTTGTTGCTCTCAGGTATATTAACGGCATTATAGGGAACTACGGGTTTGCTATTATCATCATTACTGTTCTGATAAAGCTGGTTTTCTACCCCCTTACGGAAAAAAGCTATACGTCCATGCAGGCCATGCAGAAGGTACAGCCGAAGATGAAGGAACTCCAGAATATTTACAAGAACGATAAACAGAGGCTGAACAAGGAGGTCATGAATCTTTACAAGCAGCACAAGGTGAATCCGGCCGGCGGATGTCTTCCCATGCTGATTCAACTTCCGATATTCATCGCCCTCTACGAGGTATTGCTCTATTCCCTTGATGTAAGGCAGACAGATTTTATTTTCTGGATTACCGACCTTTCGGCAAAAGACCCTTACTATGTTCTGCCGATACTGATGGGTGCATCGATGTATATCCAGCAGAAAATGACCCCGTCGGCAGGAGATCCGAGATTTGCGCAGGCCATGAATTTTATGCCGATTGTTTTTACCTTCCTGTTCATCAACTTTCCTGTTGGGCTGGTTATCTACTGGCTTATAAACAATGTCCTGACCATTGCCCAGCAATATCTCATAAAAAGAAGAGCCGCAAAAAGAGAGGCCAAAGCATAAGATGGATTTTATAGAGACCGAAGGAAAAACAGAGAGAGAAGCAATTGAAAGCGCCCTGAAAAGAACCGGCGCAACAGAAGAAGAGATCAGGATCGAGCCATGCGATGACACCGACACCGGGCATGTTAAAATCAGGGTCTTTTACGATAAAAAGAAGGTGAGCGTTGAGAGGGCAAAAGATGTTCTTGGTGGCATCCTCGAAAGGATGGACATTCAGGCAGAGATCGAAGAGACAGAGAGGGAAGAGGAGCCGTGTCTGAACATCATCAGCGAGAACGGGGGTCTTTTGATTGGCCAGAAAGGGGAAACCCTGAACGCCCTGCAGTCCATTGTCAACAAGATCGTCAACAGGAACATTCTGGAAAGGGTCAGGATCGCTATCGACGTAGAGGGCTACAGGGAAAGACAGCAAAACGAACTCAAAGCCCTTGCAGCAGCCGAAGCCTTAAAAGCCAAAGAGACAGACAAGGATATCACGCTTCCGCCCATGAATTCCGAAGACAGAAGAATCGTTCACATTGCCCTTAAAGATGACGAGGAAATAGAGACAACAAGCATCGGAGAGGATCCGAACCGCAAGATCGTAATCTCTTTAAAAAAGCCGTAGGGCGACCCCTCTTAAAAAATGAAGTCCTTAATCCGACACGACACCATAACGGCAATAGCCACACCCCCTGGAGAATCTGCGCTTGGAATCGTAAGACTGAGCGGCCCCAACTCCACAGCAATCCTTAGAAAAATATTCATAACCAAAAAGGGAAAGTTGCCGGCAAAAATCGAGAGCCACCGGGCCGTGCACGGTTTTATCATCGATCCGGATAAAAACCAGAGGGTGGATGAGGTTATGCTCACCATCATGAAGGCGCCCAAAACCTATACCGGCGAAGATACGGCAGAGATCACAGCCCACGGCAGCACGGTTTCCCTGAACAAGATTTTCTCGTTGACCATAAGCAGGGGGGCAAGGCCCGCGAACCCCGGCGAGTTCACCCTTCGGGCTTTTTTGAACGGGAGAATGGACCTTGTCCAGGCTGAATCGGTTCTGGAAATTATCAAAGCCAAAACCGAGGGCGGGCTCATGGCTGCCATGAAGGGCCTTGAAGGGGACCTTTCAAAAAAGATCAGGGAGATCAGAGAGGGTCTGGCTGACATCCTGGCGGCCCTTGAAGCCTCTTTTATTGAAGACGATATTGTTGTTTTGCCAAAAAAAGAGGTTGTAAAGAGGCTGGAGGAGAAAAAGAAAGAGATAAAAGAGATTCTCGAAAGGTTTGAAACAGGAAAACTGTTGAGAGGGGGGCCGTCAGTTGTGATAACGGGCAGGCCGAACGCGGGCAAATCGAGCCTTTTTAACCTTCTTCTCGAAAAAGACAGGGCCATTGTCTCGACCGTGGCCGGAACGACACGCGACAGCATTGAGGACAGCGCCTGTATAAGCGGAATCAACCTCAGGATCCTGGATACGGCCGGCATGAGAAGGGGCGGAAGCGGCGCTGAAAGGGAAGGGGCAAAAAGAGCGGAGGGGCTTTTGAAGGACGCATCCCTCGTTCTTTTTGTGGTCGACACCTCGAGACCGTTATCAAGGGAAGACAGGATGATCGTTGAGAAGATAAAGGGGCAGGATGTTTTGATTGCGCTGAACAAGAAAGACCTGAAGAAGAGGTTCGACGAAAAGAAGCTGAAAACAGAACTGCAAAAAGAAAAGCTTGTTGAGACCTCGGCAAAGACAGGGGAAGGAATAGAAAAAATAAAAAAAGAGATGGGGAACATTCTCAGCAAGAAATACGGGCTTGCCGACGGAGGCCAGCCCCTTTTGCTGGAACGACACAGGGATATTTTGACCAAAACCGAGAAGTCCCTTTTGCAGGGCATCGCGGCACTAAAAAACGGCATGGAAGAAGAATTTGCGGCAATGGACATTAAAAAGGCCATAGAGTATCTTGAAGAGGCCACAGGTGAAAAGCCGACAGAGGATCTGCTGGAGAGGATATTTAATAATTTTTGCGTGGGGAAATAGGGTGCCGCAAAACCCGAAAAAGAAACCTTAAAGGCGCACAATCCCATTGGACAACAAAGAGATGCTAAAAGCAAGCCTGCAACGATCCGGCTTTTTTCTTGATGACGAGCAGGAGAGAAAATTCGTTCTTTATCTGAAGGAGCTCCGGAAGTGGAGCGGAAGAATCAACCTGACATCGCTTAAGGATACAAACGATATTATCGAAAATCTTTTTATCAACTCGCTTCTCTTTTCAACCCTCTTTCCCTCGGGAAACAGCCTGAAGCTCCTGGACATAGGGTCCGGCGCCGGTTTTCCAGGGCTTCCCCTGAAGATTCTCTTGCCGGAAACCAGGACAACCCTGCTGGAAGCGTCTCAGAAGAAAACAGCCTTTCTCAAGCACATATGCAGAACCCTTGACATGAAAAGCGTGGAATGTCTGGCAGAGAGGTCCGAGTCCCTGTCCAGGGAAAAGAAAAGAGCCGAAACCTTTGACATTATCGTTACAAGGGGGACAGGCGCCATAAAAAAACTGGAGAAGACAGTGTATCCCCTGCTTAAAAAAGACGGTGTCTTTATTACACAGAAGGGCCTTTCGGGAAAGGGAGAAGGGGCGGAAAAGCTAAGCCTTGTTGAAACGACGGTTTATAAGGAGAGGGGCTTTGTCCTGATGGCGTTTACAAAATGATCCCAAAAGAACGCTTTCGAACAATCGAGAAAAAGGATGCTTTCAACTGTTCCACGTGAAACAATCCGGCAATGTTCCACGTGAAACATTTTTCTCTTCTTTGTCTTTTCTTTTTTTTAATGATGTGTTATTATTTGCCAAATTTGAGAGGATTTTCCGATAGAAAAAGACGGCAAAAGAAAAGACAACAAAAACAGTCTTTTGGCCTGTTGTTCAAAAAGGTTCTGTCAGGAGAGCCTCCTCACCTACAGATAGGGGCAGATGGGAAAAATTATTGCGGTTGCCAACCAGAAAGGCGGTGTTGGCAAAACAACAACAGCGGTCAATCTTTCTGCCTGTCTGGCTGCGGCCGAGCGGAGAACCCTGCTAATTGACCTCGACCCGCAGGGAAACGCCAGCAGCGGGCTGGGCATAAAGAAGGGCGAACTCAAAAAGAGCATCTACAACGTTCTTATCGGGGATTGCCCGATCTACCAAACCATTCTCCGCACGGAGATTAAGCATCTTGATATTATTCCTTCAAACATCGACCTTATCGGCGCAGAGATAGAACTTGTGAGCGCAGACGAGCGGGAAAAGAAGCTAAAAAAAGCGCTGGAGGAGATCAGGAACAACTATAAGTTTATCGTGATTGACACCCCTCCATCCCTCGGCCTTTTGCCTATCAACTCTTTAACCGCAGCAGACACGGTTCTGATCCCCCTTCAATGCGAGTTTTATCCCCTGGAGGGTTTGAGCCAGCTTTTAAAGACCATTAACCTTGTCAAGAAAAACCTGAACCCCTCGCTGGTCATCGAGGGAATCCTGTTGACCATGTATGATATAAGAACGCTTATCTCCCAGCAGGTAACAGACGAGATAAGGAGGATGTTTAAAGAGCAAGTTCTCGAAACCATTATTCCGAGAAGCGTTCGGTTGAGCGAGGCCCCGAGCTTTGGCAAACCGATCATCCTTTATGATATTAAATCAAGAGGGGCAGAGGCGTATCTTGCTCTGGCCAGGGAGGTGATTTCAAATGCCGCGTAAAGTTCTGGGAAGGGGCCTGGAGGCCCTGATTCCCGACATAAAGGAAGAAGCCGGGAAGGAGAAGGAAGAGGGCCTTATGCAGGTCCCGGTCTCGATGGTCAGGCAGAACAGGCATCAGCCGCGAAAGCGCTTTGACAAAGAGAAGCTAAAAGAGCTGGCCGGGTCGATCAGGGCAAAAGGGATGATTCAGCCGATCATTGTTCAAAAAAAAGAGAACGGATATGAATTGATAGCCGGCGAGAGAAGGTGGCGGGCTGTTCAGATGCTCGGCATAGAGAAGATCCCTGCCCTGATAAAAGAGGTGTCCGATCCCGAAGCCCTGGAGCTGGCGCTGATAGAGAACATTCAGAGGGAAAATCTGAGCCCTGTTGAGGAGGCCCTTGCTTATGAAAAGCTGATTCAGGAGTTCAGTCTGACGCAGGACGAGCTTGCCAAAAGGGTCGGCAGGGACAGGGCTTCGATAGCAAACCATCTTCGACTGTTAAGGCTTCCCGAAGCCATTAAGCAGGATCTTGAAGACAACAGGATTTCAATGGGGCATGCAAGGGCCCTGCTCGGCCTTAAGACAGGGAAAGAGCAGGAGGCTGTTCGAGATATGATTGTAAAAAGAGAACTTTCGGTAAGAGAAACCGAAGCCCTGATCAGGAGAATGCAGAAGAAGCCGGAGGCAGGAGAGAAAGCCAAAAAAGACATCTTTCTCCTTTCGGTGGAGGAGGACCTTGAAAAAAGCCTTAACACAAAAGTTAAAATCAACCCTGGGAAAAGAGGCGGGAAAATAGAGATCTACTACTATTCCGAAGAGGAACTGGAGAGGTTGTTGGATGAAATAAAAGTAAAAAGGGGGAAATAAATGTTAAAAAAGACGGGTGAAAACCCGGAGCCAAAAGAAGTAAAGGCGTTTATGGGCGAGGGGACTGATTTTAAAGGAATCTTAAGTTTTGAGGGAACCGCCAAGGTCGATGGAAAAGTGGAGGGGGAGGTGGAGACCCCCGACACTCTAATTGTCGGAGAGAAAGCCAGAATCGATGCGGATGTAAGGGTGGGAACATTGATTGCGCTTGGAAAGATCAAGGGGAATATCTATGCAAAAAAGAGAGTGGCGCTCCACGCAAGCTGCGAGCTCAGCGGGAACATAAAGACCCCGGCTATTTTTATTGAAGAGGGGGCGGTTTTCGAAGGTAAGTGTGAGATGATCGGGGGCGGGCCTGAAGGCAAAAAGAAAAGCAGCCCGAACGAAGAGCTTGAACTGGAAGGAACTGAAAAGATCCATGACAAGTAACGTGTTAAAGATGTTGACAAATCCCTCTTAATTGTGTTAATCTATAAAGGTTTTTTTCTGCAGATAATCGTCTGCCTTCTGTTGTTATGCGTTAAACCGAAAGGCCGGTTATGTCCCTAGACTCATCAATATTTTTTCTTTTGGCGACCTTTGTCGTTCTGATTATTGTTTTGAAGAGGTTGTTGTTCAAACCGTTAATGGAGCAGATCGAGAAAAGGGAGAGCCTTACCTCGGGATATCTTAAAAAGGCCGAGGAACTCGGAGAGATCACAGAAAGCAAGATCGAAGAGTATAAAAGGACCATGCACCTTACAAGAAAAGAAATAGCCGAAGACCTGGCAATGGTCCAGAAAGCGGCTACGGAACGACAGAAAGAGATTGTCGATGCCGCAACCGTTCAATCAAGAGAGATTGTCGAGAAAGCAAAAGCCGAGATAAAAGAAGCGGCGGAAAAGGCAGAAAAAGGGCTTAAAGAAAATACCAGAGAGATTTCCATGGAGACAGCGGAGAAGATTCTGGGAAGAGAAATATAATTATTAGGAAAGCGGACAGCATGCATATTTTCAGGATAATCGCTACCGGCATTGTGATCATTTTGATGGCTCATGATGCCGTTGCTTCGAGCGGCGGGCATTTCAGCCTGACCAACGAGATTTTTAAAGGAATAAACTTTATTATATTTCTCGCGATTCTCTATTTCCTGCTATTTAAAAAGGCAAAAGAGTTCTTTAAAACACGAAGCACCGGGGTCCGAAGCGCAATAGAGGATGCCGATGCAGCCAGAAAGAGCGCCGAAGAAAAGCTTGAAGAGATAAGCGACAAGCTGGAGACCGTTGAACAGGAGATATCCAGCCTGAAAAGCCAGGCCAAAGAAGACGGAGAGAGGATACAGGCCAAGATACAGAAAGAGGCCGAGGAGCTTGCGGCAAGGGTGGTTAAGCAGGCAAAGAAAAATATCGAGATGGAGACAAAAAAAGCCAGGGCCAGGCTCCAGCAGGAAGCGACACTTCTGGCGATTGAAATAGCCGGAGAACTGATTCAAAAGAACATTAAGCCCGAAGACCAGAACCGGCTTATCGATGAACATATTGAAAAAATGGAGAAGCTGTCTTGACAGGAAACATTGTATCGAGGAGATATGCAAAAGCCCTGCTGGAGGTCGTCGAGGGCCCCGGCGAGATTCAAAAAACCGAGAAAGAGCTTCTGGATATAGCCGTGCTGATCGACGGGGACCAGCGGCTGAAGAACCTCCTTTACAACCCCAGCGTTGATATGGTTCTCAAAAAGAACATCCTGGGCGAGATCATCAAGAGAGCCGAAATTACAACGGCCACTTCAAAATTTTTAAACCTTCTCCTTGAAAAGAACAGACTTAAGTTTCTGTTATCAATAGCCCAGGAGTTTGAAGGGTTTTCCAATGAGGCAAACAACAGAATAAAGGCAACAATAACAACAAGTTGTCCCATATCAGACGACTCAAGAAATAGATTGAAAGACAAACTCGAAGCGATGATGAACAAAGAGGTTTTGCTGGAAGAAAAGATTGAACCCTCCCTGATCGGCGGGGTCAGGATACAGGCAGAGGGATATGTGATAGACGGAAGCATTAAAGCCCAGCTCGGCTATTTAAAAGAAGAACTTTTGCGGGGGGTAAAAGGATAATGGATATCAAGGCAGAAGAGATCAGTGAGATTATAAAAAAGCAGATTCAGGGGTTTGAAAAGGATATAGAGCTCAGCGAGGTCGGCATGGTTATCTCTGTGGGCGACGGAATTGCAAAAATTTACGGACTGGAAAAGGCAATGGCCGGGGAGCTTTTGGAATTTCCGGGAAACATTTACGGAATGGTGCTCAACCTGGAAGAAGACAGTGTCGGCGCTGTTCTTCTGGGAGAGAGTACAGAGATTAAAGAAGGTGATGAGGTCAAAAGAACAAAAAGAATTGTGGAGTTTCCGGTCGGCGAGAAGCTGATCGGAAGGGTTGTTAATGCCCTGGGTGAACCGCTCGACGGGAAAGGGCCCATTGAAACAGACCAATATATGCCCATAGAGCGAATCGCTCCGGGCGTGATCGAAAGACAGCCGGTTAAAGAGCCCCTCCAAACAGGGATCAAGGCGGTCGACTCGATGATCCCTATCGGAAGAGGACAGAGGGAGCTGATTATCGGCGACAGGCAGACCGGAAAGACAGCCATTGCCATAGACACGATTATCAACCAGAAAGGAAAAGACGTTATCTGTATCTATGTTGCCATAGGCCAGAAACGGTCGACCGTGGCCAGAATTGTCGATACACTGGAAAAGGCGGGCGCCATGGAATACTCCACGGTCGTTGCGGCAACAGCCAGCGAGCCCGCACCCCTTCAGTATATTTCCCCTTTTTCAGGATGCGCTCTCGGAGAGTATTTCAGGGATAACGGAAAACACGCCCTTATTATTTATGACGATCTTTCAAAGCAGGCCGCAGCCTACAGAGAGCTTTCTTTGCTGCTCAGGCGACCACCCGGAAGAGAGGCCTATCCCGGCGATATCTTTTATCTCCACTCAAGGCTTCTGGAGAGAGCGGCGAAGATGAGCGATGAGCTCGGCGCAGGGTCGCTTACAGCCCTGCCTATCATTGAGACGCAGGCCGGTGACGTCTCCGCGTATATCCCGACAAACGTTATTTCCATTACCGACGGGCAGATCTACCTCGAGGCCGATCTCTTTTATTCAGGCGTCAGGCCCGCTATTAATGTCGGCCTTTCGGTCTCCCGTGTGGGGGGCGCGGCCCAGATTAAAGCGATGAAGCAGGTCGCGGGAAGATTGAGGCTCGACCTGGCACAATACAGAGAAATGGCTGCCTTTGCCCAGTTCGGCAGCGAACTCGATGCGGCCACGCAGGCCCAGCTGTCTAGGGGGCAGAGAATGGTCGAGATACTGAAACAGGGCCAGTATGTGCCGCTCCCCGTGGAAAAACAGATTGCCGTAATCTATCTCGGGGTCAACGGATACCTGGACAACATCCCGGCTGGAAAGTGCAGTGATTTCGAAACAAAGCTCCTTCAGTTCCTGGACGAGAAGCATCCGGAGATCGGCAAGGATATACTGGAAAGCTCTGTTATCAGCGAGGAAAATGAAGACCGGCTGAAAGAAGCCGTTGATGAATTTAAAGAAAGCTATATCAACGAATAGAAGCCAACAAAAAAGGCAATAGAAAATGGCCAGCCTGAGAACAATTAGACGGAGAATCACAAGCGTAAAAAATACGCAGCAGATAACCCGCGCCATGAAAATGATAGCTGCGGCACGACTGAAAAAAGCGCAGGACAACCTGATGAGTTCCCGGCCCTATTCTACCAAGATGAAGGATACAACAGAGAGCCTTGTTGCCAGAACAGACACCGGCACCCATCCTCTTTTGGAGAGGAGGGAGAAAAGAAGGGCTGTTTTGCTCGTGATTTCCTCGGACAGGGGACTTTGCGGGGCTTTTAACGCGAACATCTTCAGGGAGGCCGTTAGATTCTTGAAGGCACAGGAGACAGAGACATCCCTGGTTTTGATCGGAAGAAAAGCGCAGGAGTTTTTCAAGAGAAGAGAGTTTAGCATTAAGAAAGAATATAAAGATATCTATAATGATTTCTCCTTTGAAAACGCCGTGGAAGTCGGCACAGACATCACAGGCGATTATGAAAAAGGGGAGATCGATTCTGTATTTATGATCTATAATTATTTCGAGTCGATATTATCCCAGAACACCACGCTGAGCACTCTTTTACCTATAGGATCCGAGAAGAAAGAAACAGATGACGACACAACAGCAACAGAGAGTGAAAAAGAGAGCGCAAGCGTTGATTTTATCTGCGAACCTTCGCAGCTGGAGATTTTAAACGTTTTGCTGCCACGGTTTATCAATACCCAGATTTACAGGGCTCTTCTGGAGTCCATGGCAGGCGAGTACAGCGCAAGGATGACCGCGATGGACGCGGCGACGGAAAACGCCGCAGAGCTCATAGAAAGCCTAACCCTAACCTATAACAAGGCCAGACAGGCTTCCATAACAAAGGAACTTATAGAGGTCGTAAGCGGTGCAGATGCCATGCAAGGCTGACCTACGGAGGGCGCAAGAAAATGAACAAAGGTAAGATTATCCAAATCATCGGACCGGTCATTGACATCCGGTTCGAAAGAGGAAAACTCCCCAAGATTTATAATGCGGTTCGGGTGATGAAGAGCGAGCAGAAAGAACCGGGAGGCAAAGAGGACTTTATTACGGCCGAGGTCGCACAGCATTTGGGAGAGAATTCTGTCAGAGCTGTTGCCATGCAGCCGACAGACGGCCTGGTCAGGGGAATGACAGCTGTGGACACGGGCCAGCCGATTTCTGTTCCGGTAGGCAAAGAGGTTCTGGGCCGCGTTTTGAATGTTGTGGGCGATCCGGTTGACGGGCTTGGGGAAATCAACACCAAAGAGAAATACCCCATACACCGCCCTGCCCCCGAGCTTCAGGACCAGGCAATAGAAACAGAGATGTTCGAGACCGGAATTAAGGTTATCGACCTGCTGGAACCATACCTTAAAGGTGGAAAGACAGGCCTTTTCGGAGGCGCCGGTGTGGGCAAGACCGTTATTGTTATGGAGCTTATCAGAAACATTGCCATTGAGCACGGCGGCGTTTCTGTTTTTGCCGGTGTTGGAGAGAGAACAAGGGAAGGGAACGATCTCCTGCTGGAAATGCAGCACTCCGGAGTTCTGGATAAAACCGCTCTGATTTACGGGCAGATGACAGAACCCCCAGGAGCAAGGCTGAGGGTGGGGCTTACAGGTCTCAGCGTGGCCGAGTACTTCCGTGACGTGGAAGGGCAGGACGTTCTCCTTTTTATTGATAATATCTTCCGCTTTGCACAGGCCGGCTCAGAGGTCTCGGCGCTTCTCGGAAGAATGCCGTCTGCTGTGGGATATCAGCCGACGCTCGCCACGGAGATGGGCGATCTTCAGGAGCGGATCACCTCAACAAACAGAGGATCGGTTACATCAGTTCAGGCCATCTACGTTCCCGCGGACGACCTGACAGACCCGGCCCCTGCAACCACATTTGCGCATCTGGACGCAACAACGGTTCTGTCACGGCAGATTGCCGAGCTCGGAATCTATCCGGCGGTCGACCCGCTCGAATCAACATCGAGAATTCTCGACCCGAAAATCATCGGGGACGAACATTATGAAACAGCCAGGGCGGTCCAGAACACCCTGCAGAGATATAAAGACCTACAGGACATCATTGCCATCCTCGGAATGGATGAACTCTCCGACGAGGACAAGGTGATTGTGGCGAGAGCGAGAAAGATCCAGAGATTCCTCTCCCAGCCGTTCTTTGTTGCCGAGACATTCACAGGGACGCCCGGGCGGTATGTCCCGCTCAAAGAGACCGTTTCCGGGTTTAAGGAGCTGGTTTCGGGTAATCTCGACCATATTCCCGAGCAGGCGTTTTATATGGTCGGAAACCTTGACGAGGTTCTGAAAAGGGCTGAGGAGCTGAAGAGCGAAAAGGTATAGTTATGGAAAAGGGAAAGATACAGTTAGACATTGTCACGCCTCAAAAAGGGCTTGTAAGCAAAGAGGTGGATGAGGTAACCGCCCCGGGAGCTCTTGGAGAATTCGGGGTTCTGCCCGGCCACACCTTTTTTATCACAACGCTCGATACCGGAACAGCCAACTATAAAGCCGGAGCAGAAAAAGAACAGTTCTTCATAAGCGGGGGAATTGCCGAGGTCGGCCCTGGCAAGGTGACAATCCTTGCGAATATTGCCGAAAGGGAAGATGAAATCGATGCTAAACGGGCAGAGGCCGCCAAAGAACGGGCAGAGGCAAGACTGATCGGCGAAACAGAGGAAGAGGTCGATTTTGAAAGGGCAACGATCGCCCTGCAAAAAGCCTTGATACGAATTCAGTTGGTTTCGAAAGAGAAATATTAAAAAAAGAGTCTTGTTTTAGAAGGCAGTGCTGGAACCGGCACTGCCTTTTTATTTATCTGGAAAGGAGAAAAAGATAGAGAATTACAGGCTAATCAAAACATATTTTTTTAAATATAAAGGAATTTTTCTTGCCGGTCTTCTTTTTCTGGCCATCACCAACATCGTCAGTCTTTTTATTCCCTGGCTTCTAAAATATGCCATCGAAAGCCTGAGAACCCCGTCAGGCATGAAGACCGCAACAACCTATGCGCTTTTCATTGTTCTGGCCGGGGTAGTTCAGTCGGTTTTTCGTGTTTTGTCGCGTGTCATCATCTATTTCGCCGGGAGAAAGATCGAATATGACCTGAGAAAGGAGATCATGACGTCCCTTCTTTTTCTCCCCCTCTCCTTTTACCAGAACATGAAAACCGGGGATACCATGTCGAGGGCCGTGAACGATACCAGCGATGTCCGGATGTTCATGGGGCCGGGATTTCTTCAGGTTTTGAATACCATAATGGTCTATCTGTTCACCCTGAGCATGATGCTCATGATCAATGTCCGTCTCACCGTCTACGTTCTCCTTCCCTATCCGGTCCTGCTTTTTATCGCCAACAGGTACACAAAACACCTCTATATTTTTTCAATGAGGGTTCAGGAACAGCTGGCCGCGATAAGCTCCATGGCCCATGAAAACTTAAGCGGAATACAAGTAATAAAAACATATTGCAGGGAACAGTCTGAAATTGAACGCTTTAAAATAATAAACATGGAATATTTAGAAAAGAACATGGCCCTGGTGAAAAAGAGGGGAATTTTAATGCCCCTGATTGCCGGCGTGGGCGGGCTTTCGACCCTTGTTCTTCTCTGGTTGGGAGGACAGGAAATCATTGCCCAGAGAATCACTCTTGGTGATTTTGTTGCCTTTAACGGTTTTTTGGCCATGCTTCTTTGGCCCACCATAGCCATGGGGTGGATACTTAATGTTCTGCAGAGAGGCCTGTCAGCCATGACGAGGATCAACACGATACTTGAAGAAAAGGCCGGGTTTGTTCCGGCCGTGCTGGGAAAAGGAGAATCTATTGAAATAAAAGGCGATATTAATATTCAAGGCCTCAACTTCTCCTATAATGACCGCGATCCCCTTCTGCTTAAAAACATCAGTCTTGATATCAAAAAAGGTTCTTTTGTCGGAATAGTCGGTCCCATTGGCTCGGGAAAGAGCACTCTTTTAAGGCTGATTCCGAGGCTTCATCCCACAAAAGACGGGATGATATTTGTTGACGGCATCGATATCAACCATCTGCCCGCAGAAAGCTTGAGAAAAAGCATAGGGTTTGTGCCGCAGGAGGGGTTTCTTTTTTCGACAACCATCAGGGAGAATATCAGCTTCGGCATCAAAGGGGAAAGCAGCATAAATATCGAAAAATATGCGGAAAATTCAGGTTTAAAAGAAGAAATAGATACCTTTCCCGAAAAACTTGATTCGATCGTAGGAGAAAGGGGCATCACCCTTTCCGGCGGACAGAGACAGAGGGTTGCCTTTGCCAGGGCGCTGGCTGTGGAGCCGAAGATATTGATACTTGATGACCCCTTTTCCAGTGTCGACAACAGAACAGAAGAAGAAATACTCAAGACCCTGAAATCATATGCAAAAGAGAGAACGCTTCTGCTGGTTTCGCACAGGATATCAACGATTAAGGAGGCCGATCAGATTATCGTATTAGAAGACGGAGCTGTTGCTGAACAGGGAAGGCATGAAGAACTGGTCAGGAATAACGGTTTTTATGCCAGAATGTTCCGCCAGCAGCAGTTGAGAGAGGAGCTGGATAAGATATGAACGCTTTTAAAAGCAAGATCAAGGCCTTACAAAACCTGTATGATGTTGAGCTGGCAAAGCGCCTGTGGCAATATATTGCTCCTTACAAAAAAATCTTTATTATGACACTGATCCTTCTTCCGGTCATTTCCCTTCTCCATCTGGTCCAGCCCTATATTATAAAGGTTGCGATTGATGATTATATTTTAAAAGCAGACTATTTCGGTCTGGGCGTTCTCGCCCTGATATTTTTTCTGGTCCTGATAGCAGAATTTGTTGTCCGTTATATCCAGTTTACCCTGATGAACTATCTCGGTCAGAAGGTAATCTATGACATAAGGACAGCGCTCTTTTCCCATCTTCAGGAGATGTCACTCACTTTTTATAACCGGACGCCGGTAGGCCGGCTCATATCGAGGCTTACCTCGGACATAGAGACTATCAACGAGCTTTTTACCTCGGGCGCCATTGGCATGGTCGGTGATATCTTTACCCTTTCGGGAATTGTTGTCGCCATGCTTCTGATTAATGTGAGGCTTGCCCTGGTAACCCTTGCATTTCTCCCTGTTTTAATCGTTATCACTGCATACTTTCGGAGAAAAATGCGGGATATTAACAGAAAGATCAGGGAGATTGTTGCCCGGGTGAGCGCGTTCATTCAGGAAAGCATAACCGGCATAGCCATTATCCGGCTCTTTGTGCAGGAGAAGAAAAAATTGAGTGATTTTGAAGGAACAAACAGCGAGCTTTTAGAGTCAAACCATGTTTCTAACATCTACGATGCTGTTTTCTTCTCGGCAATAGAACTGATAGGGGTTATTGCCACAGCCCTGATTGTCTGGTATGGGGGCGGGAAAGTTATCAAAGGGGTGATCACCTTCGGGGTGCTTGTTGCCTTTTTTGAGTATATTCACCGCTTCTTTATCCCAATCCGGGATCTCGGTGCAAAATTTACAACAATACAGTCGGCCATGGCCTCTTCAGAGAGACTTTTCAGTCTTCTGGACGAGCCGCCTTCAATAAAAAAGCCGGATGCCAAAGATTTTCACTGCCTCAAAGAGAAAATCGAGTTTAAGAATGTCTGGTTTGCCTATAACCATGATGACTATGTGCTGAAAAACCTCTCCTTTACCGTGAAAAAGGGGGAAAAGGTGGCCATTGTCGGAGCCACCGGTGCCGGGAAAACATCTATTATCAATCTCTTAAACAGGCTTTATGATGTGAAACAGGGAAGCATATGCATTGACGGTACTGATATCAGGGATATCGACATTGAAAAACTGAGAAAAAAGACAGGGGTTGTGCTTCAGGACGTGTTTTTGTTTTCCGGGAACATCGAGGACAATATCAGCCTAAGAAACAATGAGATAAGTGAGAAAAAGCTTTTAGAGACTGTGGAAAAAGTCAATGCAGGGGTCTTTATCAATAAGCTGCGGGCCGGCATGAAAGAGGAAATCCGGGAAAGGGGAAGCAATCTTTCCATGGGCGAGAGGCAGCTTCTGGCCTTTGCCAGGGCGCTTGTCATCGATCCCGATATACTCATTCTTGATGAGGCGACCTCAAGCGTCGATTCCGAAACAGAGGCTCTGATTCAGCAGGGGCTCTGGGAGCTTATCAGGGAAAGAACGGCGATTATCATTGCCCACAGGCTCTCGACAATTAAAAATGTCGACAGAATTTTCGTCATCCACAAGGGAGAAATAAGAGAAGCGGGAACGCACAATGAATTGTTGAAAAAAAGAGGGATTTATTATAGACTTTATCAGATAGAATATAAAGAACAGGAGGGGAGTGCCAGAGAGGAAGGCGCCCCATCATCATAAAACCTTAATCCGGAGGAGAAATCATGAAAAGCCCGAAAGAGGTTGTCATGGAGAAGAAGGCAAAAGCGGTCTGCAACGCCCTTGAAAAAAGGTTCATGGGCGGCCTTTTTGTTAATAATAAAGAAGAGGCATGCAAAGAGATCTTGAAGATGGTTCCTGATAAATCGCTTGTCGGTCTTGGAGGCTCTGTGACCCTTACGGAGACAGGCCTTCTCGATTCCCTCAGGAAAAAGGATGTTGACCTGATCGACCGCTATAAAAAAGATGTAACCCCGGACGAAATGGAAGAAATGAGAATAAAGGGGCTTTCTTCCGACATCTATATCAGCAGCTTCAATGCCATTACCCTGAAAGGACAGATCGTCAACTGTGACGGCATGGGAAACAGGGTCGCCGCTATCCTTTACGGCCCGAAAAAGGTGATACTGATTGGCGGAGTGAATAAAATAGTTAATACGGTCGAGGAGGGGATTAACCGGATTCACAGCCTGGCCGCTCCGATGAACTGCATCCGCTTCAATGCCAAGACCCCCTGCTCCACAACAGGAATTCATGACGACGAGCACTGTTTTCCTCCCGGACGGCTCTGCAACTGCTTTACGATTATCCAGGGACAGTTTCAGAAGGGAAGGATAACCGTGGTGCTTGTGAATGAGGACCTTGGCTTCTAGCCCTTTTCATTTCTGTCTGTTATGGAGAGCCAGGAGAGGGATGTTTCTTGAGGCGCCTTCTTCTGGCCCCTTATAAAATTATCCACCCTTCTTTTTTTGGAGCCGGAGCCACCCCATAAAAATTTTTCCTAAACAAATTCTCTCTTTCTGCCGATATAGTAAGCGAGATAAAAGATAATCCGTTTTTTGAGGTTAAAAAATGGAAGGAAGAGTTTTCTTTATTTTTGATTACGGGCGGGACAGGTGGAAGGCCGAACAGATTCACGACCACCTGGTTTCAAAACTCAACCAACAGGCCTGCGGGCTTGCAGCAGAGCCTGAGTGGGAAAAAATGGAAGAGAACGGCGAAGAGGCGATAAAAGAATGGATCAACTGGGGGTTGAACAGCTCGATCGTGACCATTGTTCTCTTTAGCTCAGAGACCAGTAAATTAAAGTATATCGATTATGCTATAGAGCAAAGCTTTAAAAGAAAAAAGGGTCTGGTAGGGATTGATGTCCACAACATGAAAAATGATGTCGGAGATAAAGATTCTGAAGGAAAAAACCCGTTTAAAAAGTTCTATGTAAAAAAAGGTAAAGAGAAAATCTACCTTAAAAGGATCTTTCCGACCTACGAATGGATAAACGACCTGGGATATAACAATATCAACGAGTGGGTTGAAGGAATAGCAAAGGCAATTAAAGAATAACGCATTCCTAAAAGCCACAGCCTAAAAAAACAAATACTTACCGAATACAGGCTTTTAATAGCCGCATTATACAAGCAATACAAGCATAACATGTATTAATAATAACCTTTTTAAAATAGTGGTTCCCTCCTTGCTTTTTCCTGGCCTCGGTGGCCCCCAGCCGCCATTGCAGAAATCACGCCCACGCCCCTGGGGATGGATGATAATCTTCTTATTCCTCCTGTCTCCGGAGCGGTTTTGAGCCTTCTTGTCTGACCTTTCCTCCAAAGGATTTAAAATAATTTTTTCAAGAAAAAGTTGACAGCCATATTCCAGCTTAATATTAATTATTATAGAGCTATTAAAAAAAATTATTAAACAGGAGAAAAAAATGCCAAACAAAGTAACTAAACAAAGCAAAGCAGAACACAGGGAAGAACTGAGACGAAAAATGGACTGCGGAGAGGTTCAAGAATCAACACACGACTTCTACGATTTTCTTAATGAAAAAGTGATCAACAAAGACGACACTGTCACTGAAAAAAGACGGGAAACCAAATCAGAACTTAATACCAAGCAGGGATGTGGTGATCTGGAGGACACGACCGACAATTACGACTTTCTGAACAAAGAATAGATATATGTAAAAAAAGCAGGCAGGACCCTTTTTTCAAAAAGAAAAACCGACTTCCCCTCTTTTAAAGTTGGCCGGTTCTGCCTGTTTTACTTTTCTGTGATCGACTCTTCAATCTTGAGGCCGAAATGCCTTCCCCCTTTTTCCAGATAACCGAGAACTTCATCACCCGGTTTTAAACCAACGATTGAAACCGCTTTTCCGCCGGGCTTTGTGAGCCTGATCGTTTCCGCGTTCTGCATAATAAGCGAAATGGGGCTGTTCTCGTATTCTGCTCGTATCAATATCATGGGGCGCTTTTCGATCTTTGCCCTGCCGAGATTGGTCGTAACGGTTGTGCCGTCGTGATTAACGATCAACAGGTCGTCGCCGGTTTTTAGATCAGAGAGGTATTTGGTCTTGTTGTTCGGAAGTTTTATATAGGCATGAACAGCGCTGGCATTCACCCTGAACGGTCGCGGGTCACAGTAAGGTGTTTGCAACGATTCTGAATGAACCAGCAAATATCCGGATGAGGTGTCGCCGACAAGCATGCCCGCCCCTTCGCCCATATTCGTGGTCGTATCGATACAGACCCTGTCGGCCAGGCCCAGCATTTTTATTTCAACGATTTTTGCTTTGACCAGCTCCAGTTTTTCCGAGGACTGAGAGAGCACAGTAGAGACCTTCTTTATTTCGTTCAGGTTCTTTGTTTTAAGAACGATTCCGGCAACCCCTTTTTCCAGAATAGTAAGCGCAACAACTGCCTCTTTAGAGTCTTTTACATAACAATAGACATTTTCAGGGTTCGATGCGATCAGGTCTTCCAGGGGGATGATTTTCCAGTCTGCGATCTTTGCAATGATAGGCACCTTTTTTACAATATTCATAGCTTCTCGTTCGTCGGCCTTATCGTTGATTTCCTGGATGAGAATGTCCTTGCCAAGCCTGATATCGCCGTTTTTGGAGATGACTTTTACAATTCCCAGTTTTTTGATCTTCTCTATATCAGAATCATTGCAAAGGAGCGCGTCAGCACCCGATTCCATTGCCGTGGTCACAACCTTTTTGTCATATTCGGTCACGTCAACATAAAATTTTTTCATTTTTTATCCCGAGTTGATAATTTTCAAAGCCTCATCAACGCTAATCCCGTTATGAACCATTTCGCATGCCGCCTTAACGAACTTTGCCGGACTTTCATGCTGAAAGGCATTCCTTCCCATTGACAGCCCTGCGGCGCCTGCCTGCATCGCCCCCTCTATCATCTTCAGGGTCTCGGCATCGCCATGCTTTGAACCGCCGGCAATGACAACCGGTGCCATGCAGCCTTCAACAACCTCCCTGAACGTTTCAGGGCTTCCCGTGTAGGGGCATTTGATAATGTCAGCGCCCAGCTCCGCGCCAACGCGCGCAACATGTTTTATGGCATCAACAGCATTTTCATCCTTAATGTTTTTTCCTCTGGCATACATCATGGCCAGCAGCGGCATGCCCCATTCCATGCACTCGTTGGAGACATAGCCTAGGTCTTTCAGCATCTGGGCTTCATACTCTGCCCCGATATTGATATGGATTGAAACAGCATCAGCCCCCATCTTGATCGCCCGCTGAACATTATTAACGAGAACCTTGTGATTGGAGTCCGGTCCCATAGTGGTTGAGGCCGAGAGATGAAGTATCAAGCCGATATCCTTGCCAGTGCCCCTGTGGCCGTGTATGGCCATACCGACATGCCCGACCACCGCATTCGCACCGCCTTCGGCTATGGCATCGACGGTCTTTGTCATATCGATAAGACCCTTTATAGGCCCGACAGTAACGCCGTGGTCTATAGGAACAATTACCGACGTCTGTGTGTTGCGGTTAATGATTCTTTCAAGCCTGATTTGCTTTCCGAGCACTTTATTACCCCCCCGTTCTTTATAAAAACCCGGTTTTGCAGGCGTTATCCTGCATGGTTAAAGCCGAACGTATTTGATTTGAATGGAAGTATGATAGGTTTTAGAAACGTTTAAGTCAAGGAATTTTTGCCGCTCCCTTACACACACTTCTTTTGGTTCTAAAACTGTCCCGTGCTGAGAAGAACGAGCGTGCAGGCCTCTTCATAAAAAATCCCGCTTTCCTGTAAACGCTCTTCTATCTCAACAGATTCCGAGCCGGGATTAAAGATAACCCTTTCCGGTTTTAGAGAGATAATGCTCTCGATAAGCGGTTTTATTTTTTTGGGGGAGAGGTAGATCGAGAGGGCATAGACCTTTTCCTCGATTAATGTGAGGTTGGACACAACCTTTAACCCTTCAATCTCATCGCAAACCGGATTGACAGGAATAGTGTGATATCCCTGCTCTTTAAGCATCTTTACAGCCCTGTTCGAGTAGCGCTCCGGGTTTCTGCTTGCGCCGAGAACAACAACGGTTTTCAATGCATGAGTCATGTTGCAATCCTTAATAAGTGAGAATTCCCACAACAGCCCCTGTCATGCAGGTTGCAAGGGTGCCGGCAATGACAGAGCGAAGACCGAGAGAGACAATCTCCTCCCGCCTTTCCGGCGCCATGGTGCACATCCCGCCGAGCATGATGCCGAGGCTTCCCGGGTTGGCAAAACCGCACAGGGCATAGGTCATTATCAGGAGGCTTTTCGGAGAGAGCGAGCCTGCCGGGAGCCTGCCCATATCGAGATAGGCCAGAAATTCGTTCAGGATGGTCTTTGTGCCCATGAGCGAACCGGCGGTCAGGGCCTCGTTCGCGGGAATACCCATAAGCCAGACAACCGGAGCCATAAGCAGGCCCAAAAGCCCCTGAAGCGTGACCGGTTTTCCGCCCACTTGCGGAAAAAGCCCGAGCGTCAGGTTAACAAGGTGAACAAGGGACACAAGAACAATGATCATCGCAACAATATTGATAAGAAGCTGAACACCCTGGGTTGTTCCTTTTGTAAGGGCGTCCATTGTGCTTGTGGCGTTGTCAGGCGAAACCAGCTCGCCGGATGTCAGCTCGCCTGTTTCCGGGACCATGATTTTCGAAATCATCACAGCGGCCGGCACACTGATAATCGATGCGGTCAGGATATGGCCCATGACATCAGGAATGGTTTTACCGAGAATGCTGGCATAGAGGACCATGACCGTACCGGCAATCGTGGCCATGCCGGTTGTCATGATCGTAAATATCTCGCTTCGCGTCATCTCTTTGAGATAGGGGCGGATAAAGAGGGGGGCTTCGATCATCCCCACAAATATATTAGCTGAAACGCCGACGCCTTCAGCCCCTCCCAGGGACATGGTCTTTTGCAGTCACCAGGAAAACGCTTTGACAACAAAAGGGAGGATCTTCCAGTAAAAAAGGAGAGACGAAAGGGCGCTTACCACAAGAACGAGGGGAAGCCCTCTGAAGGCCAGAATAAAGCTACTGCCGGGAATCGTCTCTTCAAAAGGGAGCGGCCCGCCCGCAAGATAGCCGAAAACAAGCGATGTGCCCGCGGCTGTCGACTCTTCCAGGGAAAGGACCAGCCGGTTCAGGAGAAGAAAAAACTCCCTGAACAGGGAAAGCTTCAGGAGAACAACCCCGACAGCTAGCTGGATGGAGATGCCGACAAAAGCGGTCTTTATCGGACCCTTTTTCCTGTTCTCGCTCATCACCCATGCCAGAAAAGCAAAAGCAAAAAGCCCTGCGAGTCCCTGAAGCATTATTACCCTCCTTTTTATAGGATAGATGAAAAAACCAGGCTCCAATGTTTTATAAAGGAATCGGCCGCCTAATGTCAACAGGATATTTCACATTCTCTCAATCCGGTAAAGCATTAAAACCAGACCGACAACGTCAAAAGACTGCCTAAACCCTACCCAAATGGTCAGTTTTTTCTCACCTAAATGGAAATATTTTTGTCGTAGATTGTACGACAAAGGACATCAGGGAAAGTATTTTTTGACAAATATATCATTTAAAATCAAATATTTATCCATTATGCATGACTAAAAGACTCAGGTATATTGGCATAAGTGTTGCATATATATGGGCTTGGCCCTGACGGAAACGGGAAGAAGAGAGATTTTCTGGACAGGGAATTTGAGGAATTCTGAGACGGAAGAGAGGAAGAGAGGGGCCCCACCTGAAGGCACCTTCAAAGATCTATTTTTAACAAATAGATCCTTTCAAATCAAATACTCGTCTTTTTTCCTGACTAAAAAACTTGACGATAAACAATGTAATAATTTAGCAGCCTGTTATTCATGGATGGGTAACAGATAATAATAACTTTATATAGGGGGATGTACTGTGTTTAAAGACCTGAAACTGGGAGTAAAACTTGGAGGGGGGTTCGGGATCGTTCTGTTGCTCCTTCTTGCCGTGGCCGGGATATACCACTATGCTGTCAGCTCTACCTCAACGGGCTTCACGCATCTTTTGGAGGGAGAAGTGGCGATTGCAGGGCATGCCGCAAAGGCTGAGGCGCTGATGCTTCAGTCCCGAAGGAACGAGAAGGATTTCCTTCTCAGAAAGGACAAGAAATACCTTGGAAAACTGGAGAAAAACATCGCCGCTTTAAGAGCAGAGGCGGAATCGATTGTTGATCTGGCCAACAAAACGGGAAACGAGCAGGTTGTAAACAGAGCCGAACAGATCATTGCCGCGGCCGATACTTATGAAAGCAATTTTAAGGAGCTGGTTTCTTCATGGGAGACCAGAGGGCTGGACCACAAATCGGGACTGCAGGGGAAGTTCAGAAGCATTGTCGGCGGCCTTGCAAAGGACATGAAGGGTTATCAGATAGATGATTTGCAAGTTGCCCTGCTTCAGATGCGCCGGTATGAAAAAGACTTTTTGCGAACCAGAAGCGATAAATACAAAAAGAAGTTTCAGGCAAGCATAGAAAACTATCAGTCGTTTCTTGAAAAAAGCACCTGTGAAAAGGCCTCAAAGGAAGCACAGCAAAAGGCCCTGTCCGATTACCGAAATGCTGTTAGCGGTCTTCTGTCAGCAGGGGACTCGGCCGACCTGGAGAAAAAACATTATCAGTCCATGAGGTCTGCTTCACATAATATAGAAAAAGCGATAAAGGATGTCTATGTTCCAAGGAGCGAAGGGCTTCTCCTTGATATCCGGAAGAACGAGAAGGACTATCTGCTTCGCGGTGACGAGAAATATGTTACGAAAACCCACAAGTCTGCTGCGGCCCTTCTGGGGGCGTTTAAAAATGCGGGCGTCCTTCAGGTTCATACAGATAGTGCAGCAGCAGGGCTTAATGCCTACAAGGAATCTTTTGATGCCCTGGTGGAAGAAGACAAAGAGATTGCATCTCTGACAGCGGCGCTTCGAAAAGCCGTCCATGAGATAGAACCGCTGGTAGAAGAGATTTACGAAGGAGCCAGCCAGGAAGAAACGGCAAAGATTGCGTCGACTCAGGCCGTGGCAGCATCGGCCTCTGGTGTTGCAATCGTTGTCAGCATGATCGCGGTTGTTATCGGTATCCTGATCGCCCTCTTTATCACCAGAATGATCACCGTTCCTTTAAAAGAGGTTGTATCCATATCCAACAGGCTTGCCGAGGGAGACCTGACAATGGATGTCGAGTCAAAGAGCAAAGACGAGACCGGGCAGGTTCTTTCTGCCATGAGTAACATGGTCGATAGGTTCCGAGAGATCGTTGAGGGGGTTAAGGATGCCGCAGAGAGCGTGGCGTCAGGCAGCCAGGAATTAAGCTTTACAGCTTCAGATATGTCTCAGGGGGCCACAGAGCAGGCCGCAGCAGCAGAAGAGTCATCATCATCCATGGAAGAGATGATGTCCAATATCAAGCAGAATGCCGATAATTCCCAGCAGACAGAGAAGATAGCCGTCAAATCATCAGAAGACGCCGAACAAGGCGGAAAAGCTGTAAACGAAGCGGTCA
>Ga0233437_1000184_pt1 | contig 151768 bp, 104 predicted proteins | sample SI_122_August201_FD_182714 | JGI IMG/M metagenome (GOLD analysis project Ga0233437, IMG submission 182714) | Seawater microbial communities from Saanich Inlet, British Columbia, Canada - SI_122_August2016_200_MG | ecosystem: Environmental > Aquatic > Marine > Inlet | place: Canada: British... | reverse complement strand
AGATGAGCGAGCTAGAGAATCTGTTTCCTTCCAACTTCGCCAAAAGTCATCCGGAAATAGAACCTGTAAAATCATAACCATAAATTTTAGTTGGTGTACCAGACCGTTTGCTTACCATGCGCATACCGCTCTTTTCGATTACGCTGATATATGCCTGCTGCTTTTCACCTGAAAGCCCTGGCTCTTTAAGTAGTTCAGAGAAACCCATTATGCCGTTCATCGGAGTACGTATCTCATGGCTCATATTTGCAAGAAAAGCTGATTTGAGGCGGTCGCTTTCTTCGGCTTTTTTCATAGCGGAAATTAGCTCACTTTCAGCTTTTTTGTGTTCCGTGATGTCTTTAGCAACTTTAATATAATTGATTGCCACACCTTGCTCATCAATTATTGGAGAGATTGAGACAGATTCCCAAAAGAATTCACCATTCTTTTTCTTATTATGAAATTCACCAAGCCATACTTTTCCTGAAGATATTGCTTCCCATAATTCATTGTAAACTGTGTCGGGCTGATCTCCTGATTTCAGGATATTCGCGCTTTTCCCAATAGCCTCTTCGCTGGTATATCCGGTTAGCTCAGTGAATTTAGGGTTCACATATTCCAGGTTCCCTTTCAAATCGGTGATAACTATAACAGATGGGCTTTGAGTTACAGCTGTTGATAGTTTTAACAAGGTTTTTTCAGTCTTTTTACGCTCTGAAATTTCATTCTTCAATTCTGCAGTACGTTCTGCAACAATAATTTCAAGATTCTCATGATGCATAATTAATTCTTGCTCGGTTTTGAAACGATTGATTGTATTTGCCACAGTTACCGGCAGCATGTCAAGATAATACCCGGCGATATCCTTAATCAAATAATCATAAGCACCTAATTTCATGGCCTTTACAGCAAGCGCCTCGTCTCCGGCTCCGGTAGTAATCACCATTGGAATATGTTTCATATTTTCCAGAATATCAAAAGCGATTCCGTCACCAAGAAAATAATCAGAGACAATAACATCATAGGTATTGGAATTCAGCAATATTTCAGCCTCCTCAATAGAACCTGCTATATCATAATCATACTCAAACTCATTTGTATTAGCAAAACGCCTGAAGGCCATTTGATCAACATTGTCATCTTCAATCAGCAATAATCTTTTCTTGATTCCTGTCATCATTCCCATTTTAAGGTATTTCACTTAGACTCCAATACAAATGTATGGTCTTCACCACCTCCACAAATTGCATATAATCAACTGGTTTAATCATGTATCCTGCCACTCCTAAATTAAAACTATCCATCTTATCCTTATCCTCCTGAGATGTTGTAAGTACAACAACCGGGATTCTTTTGATGTCCTCTTCCTTTTTTGCTATCTCAAGAAATTCGATACCGTTCATTTTAGGCATATTCAGATCAAGTAATATTAAACCTGGTTTTTGATTGCTTACATCTCGTAAAAACGCCAAAGCCTCTTCACCATTTTCAACAATAATTAGCGGGTTAGTTACATTGATATCACGTAAAGCTCTTTTAACAGTCATTGCATCTACCTTGTCATCTTCAGCAAGCAAAATTGAAATTCCATTTTCCATAACACATCGCATTTAACACTACGAGACTAATTTAGATAAACTTACCTGCACTATGTATCTGTTGGTATAATTTCCCCATCTCTTTTGGGCAATGAAAAAATTACTTTTGTCCCTCTTCCCACATTTGATTCCATCCAAATATCACCTTGATAAATATTAACAATCTTTTTTACCAGTGCTAAGCCTAAACCTGTCCCTTCTAGTTTATCTCGAGGTTTCAGGGTTTGAAAGATCTGAAATACTCTGTCAAAATATTTCTCTTCTATTCCAGGGCCATTATCTTCTACACTGAATTTCCAATTATCACCTTCATCGCTACAAGCAATCTTAATTATTCCATTTTCTTTATCCATAAACTTGATTGCATTGCTTATCAGATTTTGAAATACCTGAACCATGCGGGTTTGATCACACAATATTCCTGGTAGTGTACTCTCAACAAGTATTTCAATGTTATCAGGGGCTCCGAGGCTTTCAATTATTTCTATTACCAAATCATTTAGATTGACAAGTTCTTCCTTTTCGCGAGCTTTACCAACTCTGGAATATTGTAGAATACCTTCAATAAGGGTGTCCATTCTTTTCACTCTGCCCCCAAGTAAAGCCAACTGTTCTTTTCCTTCGTCATCTAATTTATCCGCATAATCCTCCGAAATCCAATATGATAATTGACTAATTGCTCTTAATGGTGCTTTCAGGTCATGAGATACTGAATAGGCAAAAGCTTCCAACTCTTTGTTAGCAATTTCAAGTTTACTATTTGTTTTATCAAGCTCTGCTCTTGACAAATTCACATCTTCAAGCAGATAGGCAAGAGATTTCTGAGAATCCTCAAGGTTTTTTGTTTTTCCCTGGAGTTCAGATGTTCGCTCTTCAACTAGTTCTTCCAGATGTTTTCGGTGTTTTATCAGCTCTTTTTCTGCAAGTTTCCGCTGGGTGATATCATGAATAATAGCCAATGGACGCTTCTTTCCTTGCCAGTAAGTTACGGTTGTTGACATTTCAACTGGGACTTCTGTTCCATCTTTTTTAATAATAATACGTTCATATTGATTCTTAACAAATTTGCCTGACATTCGCCTCTTCATTCTTTGATTGAGCATATCACGATCTTCAGGACGAGAAAAGTCCCATCCGGTCATGTTTAGCAATTCATCAGGGGTGTAACCTGTTATTTGGCAAAACCTTGGGTTAATATAAATATGCTTACCGTTTTCATCTACAATGGCTACACCATCCAGCAGGTTATCAACCATGTCCTGCAGGTTTTTTTCGCTTTCTATTAATTTTTTCTCGGCTTCCCTAGCTTCTGTAATATCTCTGAATTCAACTACCCACACATCTTTCCCTTTATAAGGGATCACTTTGGCCTCTAATCTTAATGGGTAAAGCTCTCCATTTTTTCTTTGTCCGATCGATTCATAAGGTTTTTCATATCCTGCCAAAATATTTTTCATCACTTCTTCCCGGGCTAGCTCTTCAATCAGTAACAAACCATCCATTCCAATGAGTTCTTCAACAGAATATCCGCTCATATCTGCCAAACCCTGATTACACTCCAGAATTAATCCTTTGTCATGAATGGTAATTCCTCCAAACGAAGAATTATGAAGAGCTTTGAATCTAAGTTCACTTTCCTTAAGAGCTTCTTCAGCCTGTTTGCCTTTGGTGAGATCTTGATAAACAGCCACAATTTCACCTGTCGATAACTTATAAACATAATTCTCCCTGTATCCTTGTATCCTGTCGTCTTCATAAACCGAGACAGGCAAATGCTCAGGGCTTCCGGTTTTCCATACATTCTGAAACACTTTAAAAAGTCCAAACTCAGTCACACCAGGAAATACATCAGTTACTTTCTTCCCAATTAAATCATTTTTTGATATCTGCTCGACTTCTTCAGCCTTTGGATTAAAATCAATAAATACAAAATCTTCACCATCATCAAGTGCTTCATAAACTGCAATACAACTGGCAGTACTTTGAACAATTCCTTTGTATCTTTCTTCACTTCTTATAAGCACTTCTTCAGCCAGTTTTTGGTCAGTTATTTCACGCCAGGCCGACCGGCTGTAAATGATATTTCCAATTTCATCTCGAACTGCAGAAACGTTTAAACTAACTTCAATTATACTCCCATCCTTTCTTCTTAATTGAAGCTCGGCATTATTAACTTCCCCTGTTTCTACAAATGACTGAAATGCCTTTTTTACATCATCCATACAATCAGGATGATACATTTTGAAAATTGGTTGCCCAATTATTTCAGATTTGGAATATCCGAGTTTGTTTATTAACGTATGGTTGCATTGTAAAATTTCTGCTGTATTAGGGTCAACAGAAACATGCATATCTGGTGCATTATCGTACAGAGCTTTGTACTTCTCTTCACTTTCTTTAATCAGCCCTAGTGTTTTGATATTAGATTTAAAAGCAGAGGAAAGAAATAGTGTAAATATTGCCATCATGCCTAAAAAACTTTGCAAAACCAGAAATGAATCCTTATCCGTTTGTCCAACAAAAACACCCACTTCATTTAGGGTATAAAAAACTGATATTAGACTAATAATGATAATAAATACAAATCCCCCTATCTGTTTATATCTAATTATCTGCCAGACTAATAATAGGAGGATAATGTACTTAAGCTCAATGTTTGTTTGTGCAAATTCGTTCGCTTTGCCACTAATGGTTAGCCAGGAAATGACTATAACTATTAGCCAGTAAAACGTATGTTTAAGCTTATGAATAATATCGAAGGGTCCTCTAAACTTAAAAATGGTTTTACCAATGCTGACAAATGGAGCAAATATAAGTGTTCCAACTATATTGCCTGAGGTCCATATAAGCCAAATGCCTGGTAATTCAGAGAAGTGAATAACACGTCCAATAAGTAAACCTGCCACCCCAATTACAGAGCTTACAAATGCCGGAATAAAAACAACAAGACCAATAAATTGAATTACATAAGAAGGCGATTCAAAAATTTGAGTTAAAGGTTTGAATTTTCTCCAAAAATAGGCCCCAACAAATCCTTCACTAGCGTTTGCCACACCAATAATCATTGCCAGCATTAAGGACTGACCCACTGGCAAACCTGTTATCTGAAACTGAAAAAAATTAGCTAATAAACTAGCTAAAAAGATTGATGGGATGTACTTGTATCCCAACAGTGCGATTATAGCAATTGCAAATCCGGAGGAAAACCAGATTGGGCAAGCATTGGTCTCATTAAAAGAAGATAAAAAACCAATTTTGGCAACAACATAATATGTCAGAACTATTATGATGCTATTTAAAAACCATCGTGCCTTTTCTGATTTATATATGGTAAAATTCATTCCATCCGGGTTTAATGAATATTAACTTTCATATTTATTGCTTAATTAACATCATCTAAGACTCTAAAATTTACTTATTCTTAACCCTCAGTTTATATTCTTCAATTTCGTCTCTGAGTTCTTTTATCCTAAACTCACGTCCGACAAATAGTTTATTATAGCGTTCTAATTCTTTATTCTTTTCTTTTAGCTCCTTTGTTCTTTCTTCAACCATTTCTTCAAGATGTTCGCGATGTTTTTCGAGTTCTTCTTCTGTATTCTTACGAATAGTGATATCACGAATTGCACCAATAGTTCCCTTCTCCTTGTCAGACTTATACTTCCTGGCTCTTAGTTCACCAATAAAATTCTTTCCACTCTTATGTTTCATTTTTAACTCTATATTCATTGTAGGTGAACCGGAAATCAGGGTTTTCATAAATTGCTTCACTGCTTTAGGAATTTCAGTTTTTTTAGGAATTTCATAAATAACTGACCTTCCATTTCCTGTGGATTATAGCCAAAAATATCTATTGAAGCAGGTGAAATATATTTTAGCAAACCCTTATCATCAGTTAGGAAAATTATATCGCTTATTTGTTCGGTCATATTTCGGAATTTCTCTTCACTTTCAATTAGTTCCGATTCGGCTTTTTTAATTTCAGTGAGATCCATTGTTTGGCATACCACATTCAACACTTTACCATTATTATCAGTAATTGGTGTGAATATTGACTTGATTACTTTATGAGTTGCATTTTCAACTGATACATGCTTAACTTCTCCAAAATTGTAATCTATAAACACAGAAACAACTTCAGCCTTTTCGTATGCTTTCCTAAGCTCAGAGATCAAGCCTTGCTTAATAAGTACTTCGTCTTTAAAAATATTGTATTTGCCGACTACCTCCTCCGCTTTTGCACCGAAGAATTCCAAACATGCCGGATTTGCTCTGATCGCTGTTCCATTTTCATCAGAGATCCATGTACTTAGAGCTGAACTTTCAATAAGATTATCAATGAATTTCGCTTGACTATGCAATTTATCCTCTGCCTTTTTACGCTCGGATATATCTTCAATTATTGCAAGATTATAGATACCCTTACCATCATCCACAGGTATCTCTGAAACTGTGGTCTGACAATAAATGAATTGCCCATTCTTCTTCAAATAACGGTTTTCAATTCTTATGAACTCCGTTTTTTCGCCTTTGACCTTTTGCACAGCTGCCCTACTGACCTTTACATCATCAGGATGAGTAATATCTATAAAGGTTTTATCCACTAGTTCATCTTCTGTATAACCTAGCATATTGCAAAAACGCGAATTTATACTTACGAAATTATAATTCTCATCAGAAAGAGCAATGCCCATTACCCCACTCTGAAATAAATAGCGATACCAGGATTCGCTTCTCCGAATCTCCCCCTCCAAAGGCATTTGTTGACTCATATCTTCAAATTCTGAAGCTTGCTTTTTATCTAAATTATTCTTCATAGGCTAATTGGTAATTGGTAAAGTAAAGAAGAAAGTCGTTCCAACTCCAAGCTCTGACTCAAACCATATCTCTCCATCAAGAGCTGATGCTATTGCTTTGCAAATCGCCAAACCAAGACCTGTACCTTGAACAAGATTGGTTGAATCTTCTATTCTGAAAAAGCGCTCAAATAACATATTCTCAAATCCGGCAGGAATTCCTTTGCCTGTATCCCTGACATAGAATTTTAATACTTCATTATTAACAGTATAACCGAAATTTATTTCACCATCCTTTGTGTTCTTAATCGCATTAGTTATCAGATTTGTAATTACCTGCTTAATTCTACTCTCATCTGAAAAGATTGAAACTTCGGGACAAGGATTAAGTTTAATTTCAAATTTGGCAGACAGGTTCAAGGTCTTATAATATTTATGGATGTTATCCAGCAACAAAGCAGGATCTACATCTGACTTATATACTGATAGTTGACCTGTTTCTATCATGGAGATATTAATAATATCGTCAATAATAGTCAGGAGCTGACTGCCACCTGAGTGAATGATTTTTTTATACTTTTCTTTCTCATCATCTTCAAGATCCGGATCCGTCATCAAATCAGAAAATCCCAAAATACTGTTCAGAGGTGTTCGTATTTCATGAGACACATTAGCCAGGAAAGCTGACTTTAGTCGATCTGACTCTTTAGCCATATCCAGAGCAACCAATAAATCCTCCTCAGCTTGTTTACGCCCAATTGAAATGCCTACCTGCTCAGAAATAAATTCAAGCAATTCCATATCAGATTCATCATAAGCATTTATATCAGTATAGCTTTGCATAGCGAGAACTCCTTTAATTTCTCCTTCAACAGGCAGAGGTACTCCAAGCCATATTTCCGAAGCAGTTCCAATAAGATCGACTTCTCCGGATTTTATCATCTCTTTAACTTTATACTTGTCAGCTAGTAATGATTTTTGAGTTTCAATGACATATTTTGAAAAAGTTTTGTCAGCCGGAAAAGAAGTCATCTGATCCCTTTCATCAAGAATCAAAGGCAAAGAAAACATATCGGTTTTCGAGTCATAAAGAGCAATATATAAATTGCTAGTATCAATAATCTTGGCCAGTTCTTTTTGTATGAGATCCATTAATTCCTTTAAACCTTCTGTAGTAATAACTGCATTAGAGATATTGAACAATACATCTTTGATTCTTTCTGAGCGGATGCGAGTAGTAATATCCTGAAATACACAATAGGTTTCTTTGAAACTACCATCCGGATTATAGCCTATACAGCCTTCAAACATTATGTCTAAATAGTGTCCGGTTTTATGCCTGATTTTAAATTCCACATCATGTACATATCCGCGTTTCTTAAAGACCGGGAAGTGCTTTTCAAAATGTGGTTTCCACTTCGGATGCAGAAGATCCTCGAATTTTTTTCCTATTATCTCATCTCTGACATAACCAAGGGTACTGAGCCAGGTTGGGTTCACATCTCTAAAACTTCCGTCCTCATTTAATGATTGATAAGATAAAGGAGCATTCTCATAAAGGGCTTTATATTTTCCCTCGCTTTCCCTCAGTTTATTGGTCCTTTCTAAAACAGTTTCCTCAAGAGTCTCTTTTTCAGCACGTAATTTATCTTCAGCATATTTAATCCGAAGCATAACTTTTACTTGTGCAGCAAATTCCCCCGGGTCAATCGGTTTTGCCAGAAAAGAATCGGCTCCAATGTCAAGACCTTTGATTCTACTCGACGAATCAGTTTTTACTGCAGTGATTAATACGATGGGAATATGCCTTATTTCCTCAATAGACTTTATGTTTCTACAGGTCTCATAGCCATCCATCTCAGGCATGATAATATCCAATAAAATAACATCCGGCAGTTCTTCAAGTGCTTTTTCAATACCTTCCTTACCTGACCTTGCCTTAAGTAGCTTAAAGTCTGGAAAATAATTCGATAATATTGCTTCGTATACAACAAGATTATCTTCCTGGTCATCAATTGCTAGTATTTTATTCATCCGAGAGTCGGTTTCATATTAACAAGTCTTCATTTTATTTATTATGTATTTTCACCCTCTACGATTCATCAAAACATTGATCTCAGTCATTAACAAATCCTGATCAACAGGTTTAGAAACATAGCCATCACAACCAGCTTCAAAAAACATAGTTCTATCACCTTTCATTGCCTGAGCAGTAACAGCTATTACCAATATATTTTTCGTTTCATCATTAGCTTTCAGAATACTTAAAATTTCTTCCCCACTGATAATTGGGAGTGACATATCCATCAGTATCAAATCAGGCAGATGGGTCTGTGCCATTCTTAAACCTTCTTTGCCATTGAAAGCTTCAGTCAAATTAAATTTACCTTTTAACATGACCTTAAGTGTTAGCATATTATCCTCATTATCCTCAATAATTAACACATTAAGCCTGCCCGTTTTGGTTCTTTGTTTTTGGATTTTAGGTTTCGTCATCACAGGTGATTCAATTCCCAGCATACTTTTTACCTTATTCACAAGTCCCTCAATATCAACATCTCCTTTTTGAATAAGTTGCTGTATATTATTTGCATTCAATTTTGACAGATCATTACGTGTGAGGTCCTTTGCTGTAAGAATCAATACAGGTATGTTCTTTGTTTCATTAGTACTTCTGATTTTTTCTAAAACATCAAAACCATCCATTTCAGGCATCATTAAGTCAAGAATAATTCCATCAGGAATATCATGCACAAAATGTTCCATTGCTTCCAATCCTCCTCCCGCAACATCAACTATGAAGTTCTCATTTTCCAATACAGCCTTAACCTGAACAATTGCTTCTGGATTATCTTCAATCATCAAAATTCTGGCTTGATAATTCCCATCTAAAGGCAACTGGTTTTCCTGTGTTTTTATTAAATCCACATTTTCAATGACATGAGTTTTAGCCATAGAGATACCTCCTGCCCATCGTAAAGGCAGGGTAAGTGTAAATTCAGTACCCTCCTCCAGTTTACTACTCACCTTGATATCACCACCCAAAATTTTTGTCATCTTTTTTGCAATTGCCAGCCCCAGACCGGTACCTTCAAACGAACGTGATGTACTACCATCAGCCTGTTTGAATTCGTCAAAAATATGAGGAAGAGCTTCGTTTGAAATTCCTATGCCGGTGTCTTTCACAGTAAAATACATATTAAGCGGATCACTATTTACTGAAATAATAATTCCTCCTTTGTTTGTAAATTTCACAGCATTGCCTATTATGTTTGTTAAAATCTGAAGAAGTTTTGATTCCTCTGTTTCTAATTGTGGAAGATCACCTGATATGTTTAACACCAATTCGATACCCTTTTTATTTGATATTGGCTGTACACTATCGACCACCATTTTTACAATCGGGCGAATTGAAATACTCTCTGGTAAGATCTCCATTTTTCCGGCTTCGATTTTTGACAAGTCCAGAATATCATTAATTAAGTATAACAGCCGTTTACCGTTACGTTCAATAATTTCGAGGAAACTGATTTCTTCAGAATTTAGTTTTTTATTGGCCTGCATTGCTAATACACGAGAAAGTGCCAAAATAGAATTCAAGGGAGTTCGTAATTCATGGCTCATATTAGACAGGAACTCCGTTTTCATCCTGTTAGCAGATTCCACTCGTTTTCCTTGTTCATCAAGTTCAAGGTTTTGCTCCATCAATTCTTCTGATGATCTTTGTAACTCTTCAGCTTGTTCCTGAAGCTCTTCTGATTTTATTTCGAGTTCCTGATTTGTAGTGTACAATTGCTCAGCAAGAATACTTGTTCTTTCACTTGCCATTAAATTAGAATAGGAAACATTAATTCCTGCCCATGATAAATCAAGAATACTATAGCTTTCTTTACTGAAAGGCTGCATATTAACAAGAGAAACAATTGCCACAACACTACCTTCAACGAGTATTGGCAGGGTTATGATTTCTTTTGGTATTGCCTCACCAGCAGTGGTTTTATACTTGAAGATTGTATCATCCGGAATATCCCTGAGATAATAAATGCTTTTTTTCAAAATAACATTACCAAATTCTCCTTCGGGATTCCCGGCATTAAATGATTTCAGTAGTTTTACATTTGCTCCCACAGATGTGAAATGTTCATATTCTGATGTCACTTCATTCAGAATATAAAATACACTCATGCTCGCCTTTGTTAGGTCCATCAGTCTTTTAAGAAGAGCTTTACCAAATTCCTCCATGGTTGTTGCCTCTATCATCGTTTCTGAAATTTCAACAATCCCATCCTGGATATTGGTGCGATATTCAATGGAATCTGCCAGATCGTTTATCGATTGAGCCAGGTAACCGGTTTCTTCCCTGGTGATGTTTTCATTTCTCAGGCTCAGTTCACCTTTTGCCTGTCTTTGTGATACTGATATCATTGACAATATTGGACTAGCAATACTGCGTGTGATTAGTGTGGCTATTACTATACAAATAAGGCTTAGAACAAGCAAAAGAATAGTTGAATTTCTTTTAGTTTTATTCTTGATTTGTCCACCCTCATAATATAGTGTGTCTCCCTTATTGTTGGCAAAGTCAATCATTACCTGAATCATACTATTAAGCCATGCTACATGACTTGCACCTTTACCTTTTGTGATATCCGCAGCATCTTCCAGGTTACCCAATTTTGATAATTGTATTACTTCATCACGAATTGGCTTCCAGTTAATGAAAGCATCATAAGCTTTCTGAACATCAGCCATGTCACCTAAAAATTGTTCATTGACAATAACAAAAGCTTCGTAAACCTCTCGTTCATAATCATCAACCGGGAAAATCGCTTGATTTATTTGCAAATCATTACCAGCAGCCAGAGCAACATCCTTCATTGACCTGTGGATTGCCACAATGTTGATTTTGATATCCCTGACCGCCTTACTTACTTCCAATGGATGCTGGTACAATTCTTCAGTAGTTCGCCAAAGCCGATCAATATTCCTGTTACCAACAAATCCAATAGCTATAGTTATCATAACAACCATGCCAAATCCTAAAGCCAGCCTATATCCGATTCTGATATTACTTAAGAACATGCTATTAATATTTATAAATTATAAAATGCATCTGTTTTACTATTCTCCCTTTAAGGCACTTAACTCCCGTTGCAATTTCCTTATCATATGTTCTCTGCCCACAAAGACTTTCATTGCTTTATCAAGTTTTTGGTTTTGTTCCTTTAGTTCTTTGGTTCTTTCTTCAACTGTCTCCTCCAAAGTTTCGCGGTGTTTTATTAAATCCTGTTCAGCATTCTTTCGTTCCGTAACATCCATAATTATTGCAGCAAACATGCTTCCATGATCAAATTCCAGAACTTGTAAGTGAACTTCAACCATATATAATGATTGATCTTTACGTTGATGAACAGTCTCAAAAACAATTATGTGTTTTTCACCTTTTAGTAATGGTTCTACCAATCTTGCAAAAGACTCTTCTGTAAATTCAGGTTTAAAATCCAGCGGAGTCATATTAAGAATCTCATCCATAGAATAGCCCAGGTTTTTCTGAGCAGCAGTATTCACCTGAGTAAATTTCAAAGTGTCTGCACGAAACAAAAAGATCTCGTTTAATGAGTCTTCGAAGATACGGCTCAAACTAATAATTTTGTTTTCTGCCTCCTTGCGTTTGGTGATATTGGCGACAAAAACGGTGAAACCAGTAACATTATGAGAGCTATCAATTATTGGATTGAAGAACAATTCATACCAAAATCGATTGTCGGCTTCGCCATATTCCTGAATCTCAACAAAGCGCTCACCTGACAATACACGCTTGTAGTTGATTTCTGCAAGAAGGCGATCTTCTTCGTTGGGCATATAATGATAAATACGCCGACCTATCTCAATATCAGCATCATATATGTACTTCATTTCTTTTACATGCGCTTTGTTAAAACTCAAATATCTGTAATTTGCGTCCAAGGCAAACATGATAACATTATCAAGGCTTTCGAGAATTGAAGATAGTAAAGCATTCGATTTGCCGAGTGCTTCTTCAGATTCATTGCGTTTAGATTCAGAATCCTCTAATTCAACAATTCTGCTTTTTAATTGAACGATCTCCTTAGAAAGCTGTTCCCGAGTTGTTTTATCCTGATTATTCATAACTTTTATCTTCGACATAGAAGTTAAACAATTCTTACTCAAGTGATCTCACTTAACTTTACCTCCCATCAATCTTACTTTTTTCTCCAGATCCCTTATTCTTTTCTCTCTGCCGACAAATACCTTAATAGCTTTATCCAGTTTCATATTTTGATCTTCAAGTTCTCTGGTTCTTTCTTTAACCGTTTTCTCCAGAGTATCCCTGGACTTTTCCAGTTCTTGTTCTACCAACTTACGTTTTGTTATATCTGAGACAACATGGACCGCCCCGATTAATTGCTTTTTATCATCAAAAATTGGATCAACAGTTACCTTCAGCCACTTATCTTTCTCATTGAAAATCAATGTCTCATGCTTCTTGCTTTTTTTCATGCGCTCAACAGGGCAATCTTTGAATGGTTCAGAAGTACCATGTACCAATCGATAGCACTTTTTAGTCTTAATATCATCAGCATTTATATTGAAAAATGAGTAAGTGGAAGAGTTACAAGAAGAGAACTGATAATTCACGTCAATTATACTTACTGCATCAGCTATAGCGTCAAAAGTAGTTTGCCAGTTTGCTGCGATGTTTTTTATCTTTTCTTCAGCCTCTATTCTTTCTGTGATATTTTGTGCAAAAGATGTGATTCCTATTATTTCTTCTTTTCCATCAATAATTGGATTTAACCTGACTTCAAAGAAATAACGTGCATCTCCGGTCCCGTATTCCTCTGTAATAGAATGTCCTTCTCCAGCCAGAGCCTTGTCATAATGTGCTTTGATATTTTCAATATCATCCTTGCGAGTCATATAATCAAAAATACAATTGCCGATCTGGGGTTTACTTCCATAGGAATTTAGCATTGATTCTGCATGAGTTCTATTAAAATAGAGATATTGGTATTTATTATCCAATGAAAGGATGATCAGATCTTTTTGACTCTCCAGGCTTGATTCTAATAAGATCTTCATACGAATGATTTCTGACTGACACTGATTGCCTGAATGCTGACCAGCAAGTTCCTGGCTTTCTGATCTTTCAAATTCATCAACTTTCGCACTTAAGTGATCGATCTCTTTCAACAGCTGCTCCCGAGTTTTGTAATCCTGATTTTTCATAACTTTTGTTTTCTCCTCTTTCTGCATAGCTCAACTGATTTTTTTGTAAATCTTACAGCATTCATTTACTCGCTTGAATTTATTCCTGAACCCCTCTACAGGAATTTCAGATTCTCCCAGAGACAGATACCCATTGGGTTTCAAAGATCTGTATAGTTTGTTAAAAATGATTTTCTGATATTTCCGGTCAAAATATATCAGTACATTCCTACACAGAACCATGTCAAAGTTTCCAAAAATGCTATCCGGAGGGGCATAACTTTTATGGTCGAGCAAATCAAAAAGTGAAAACTTTACCATTTTCTTTATCTCAGGATCAAGACAGAATTCTTCACCCTTTTGAGAAAAATATTTCTGAATAATTCCAAATGGTGCATTTTCAATCTTCTCAGATTTATAATAAGCTACTGATGCTCTTGCAATCGATTCTGTATCAATGTCGGTCGCAAATATTTGTGAATCAATCTCAATCTTTTCTTTCTTAGCGAGTTCCTTTAATAAGATTGAAATAGAATAAGGCTCTTCTCCTGATGAGCAGCCCGCAGACCATATCCGGCATGAAGACCCTGATTCAGCAGAGCTCGTTCTTACTATTTCAGGCAATATGTATTGTGATAAATAATAACAATGAAGCGGATCCCTGAAGAATAAGCTATGATTAATAGTTAGAAGGCTGGCTATTTGACCCCACTCCTCAGCTGAATCATAAAGAAGTTTACAATATTCCTCTGGATTAGCGGACTTTGTTTCAGATATCCGCATATTAATTCTCCTTTCAGCTAAACCTGGGTTCGAACCGGTAAAATCAAGGCCAGTCCTTGCCAATACCTCAGCTAAAACAGATTCCACAATATGAGGATCAATTCTATGCATAGATCCGGGGCAGTTTAGTTAAACGTAGTTCGTATGTGAACCTACACAATAATCAGGGGCTTTCAAATTATCAAAGTGCTTTTGACTGACTGTTCGTCAAATACTTATATATATATACACCTATATAAACCAGATCCCCCGCTCATGTTCATTCTGAAAAATGCCAAAAAAACAGGTTTTCGTAAATGAAAGTTGTAACTAAAGCGGTGTTTGTTCGTCCAAATAATGAGGATCTCGCAAATAATACTGATTCTAAACCTATGCTAAGAAACTATCTTCGATCAGCCATACGGGCTCTATTGAAATACAAGAGTACAAGTCTGATAAATATTCTGGGACTAACGATTGGCCTGTGTGCTACGATACTGATATCCATTTATGTACATAATGAAATCAGTTACGACAAATTCCATGAGAAATCTGACAGAATATACAGGATTGGCGTCAGAGGGAAAATGCTTGGAAATGATCTGAATATGGCTCTTACTTCAAGTTTGATGGCTACCCCCCTTTTAGAGGAGTATCCTGAGGTTGAAAATGTTACAAGGGTTTATAAGCAGTCGAGCCATTTAGTAAAATATGAAGACCAGACTTATCAGGAGGATTCAAAGGATTTTTTGTATGTTGATTCCACGTTTTTTGAAGTTTTCTCCTTCAAACTCTTGCAAGGGAATGCCAAACAGGTTTTAAGCGATCCATCTGCTGTTGTTATAACTGAGAGTACGGCAATAAAATTCTTTGGGGACGAGGATCCAATAGGGAAGATTCTGAAAATAAATACAGAAGAGACTTCACTCACGATAAGTGGGGTTGTTGAAGATCCTCCTCTGAATTCACATTTTCATTTCCGCTATCTTGCTGCCTTGCATAGCCGTCCTGAAGTACAAAGTGACAATTGGCTTTCTCACAATTTCTATACTTATGTTCTATTGAAACCCGGTGCAAATGAAGAACACTTTACTGAAAGTTTAAGTAGTTTACTGGAAAAGTATATCAGTCCAATGCTTATGCAAATACTAAATCTAAGCTTGGACGATTTAATTAATCAAGGAAGCTCTTTTTATTACATCACAACAAAGATCACTGACATTCACCTGGAGTCTAACCTGCAGTATGAATTCGAGCCTACAGGTGATAAATCTTATGTTTTGATATTCAGCGCACTGGCCTTGCTAATACTTGTGGTTGCAAGTATAAATTTTATCAATCTTGCCACTGCCCGATCGGCAAACAGATCTCTGGAAGTAGGCGTACGAAAACTTTTAGGTTCCCCACGTTCCTCCCTTATTGTACAATTCCTGACAGAATCCACTTTTATTAGTATCATTTCAACAATATTTGCTGTAATAATAGCTGTCATACTTATCCCATCATTCAATAACATAACGAATTCATCTCTCACTTTCAATCCTTTCTCCAGCCCCGGACTAATCCTCGCTTTATTGGGTATGGGGATACTGGTTGGGGTGATTTCAGGATTGTATCCGGCAATTGCCCTGGCGGCCACAAAACCAGTGAATGTGCTAAAAGGAAGCAAGGGAGGAACAGGAGGTCGGGGAAGACTTAGAAAAACCCTTGTCATACTTCAATTTGCTGTAACATTGATCATTCTCACCTGTACAACTACAGCTTACAGACAATTAAATTTCATGCAAGATAAAGATCTTGGCTTTGAGAAAGAGAATGTCCTTGTTGTCAACAGTGGAGATTTCCTTGGCAATCAATATGAAGCATTCAAATCAGAGCTTTTAAGCCAAACAAATATCAATCAAGTAGCCCGCTCGAGGCATCTGCCCGGAACAATATTCTCAAACAATGCGCATTGGCTTGAAGGTGAAGGTGTTGACAAAATCTATACTCTGATGTCAACCGCAGTTAGTTTTGAATGGGATGAAGTGATGGGGCTGGAAATGGCTGAAGGCAGATTCTTTAACATAGATCACCCTACTGATTCTGCCGGGGTTATAGTTAACGAGGCCACGATAAGGGAACTTCAAATAGAGAATCCAACTGAAACCCGATTCTGGGTCCCTCCAGGTGATGGCCGGGATGCAGTTTTCACTCCCATAATAGGAGTTGTCAAAGATTTCCATTTTCAATCAATGCAAAAGCCAATTGGGCCTGCAATAATGTATGTTATAGGAAAAGGATCGTACGGAAAAATTAGCATAAAAACCAACGGACTGGCGAATGGAGAGGTAATGCAGTTTGTTGAACAAACCTGGAGCTCTTTTGCTCCGGATTATCCAATAGATTCTTTTTGGTTAGATGATTTTTTCGACCGCATTTTCAGCGCTGAGAAAAGAACAAGCCGAATTTTGCTGGTTTTCTCCATAATCTCTTTATTAATTTCCTGCCTGGGACTATTAGGAATGATCTCCTTCAGTACAATATTGCGAACAAAAGAGATAGCTGTGCGAAAGACATATGGATCCAGCATTCTTCAGGTTGTCTTACTTCTTTTTAAAGAAACTTATATTCTGCTGTTGATAGCTACCGCGATAGCTGCACCCTCTTTCTTCCTTATAAATAAATGGATGCAAAACTTTGCCTACCGGATTGATTTTGATTTTATTGCCTTTGGAATAACCCTTGCAGGCGTGGCAATAGCGATTCTAATATTTGCGGCAGCAACCATTAGTAAGGAGGCTGTGAAAGCTGCCAGAGCGAATCCTGCAGATGCTTTTAGCCGGGCCTGAATTTCATGTTCCCCGTCATTCAGATGTTTGACGGCATGTTATGTGAAAATAATTTGAAAGCATTGTACATTTATGCTTCAAATCAGAAACTCATGAGAACTATTGTAAGTTATTTAACATTATTGTTTTGGCTTTTTTTTACTGGAATTTCATTATCAGCACAGGATTCATCTATTGAGTCCTTCCCTGTGAGAGGGCTATGCCTTGAGGCTCCGCGTCCTGACCGTGTGTCTGATTTTGTTCGGTTTATTGATGAGGAATTGGCTTCTCAGAAAGTTAATACTCTGATTCTTCGGGTTGACTGGAATTATCAATATAAAAGTCACCCTGAATTGAAAGATGATATTGCTTTGTCAGAGAATGATGTTAAACAATTGCTGAAGGTTTGCCAAAAACATGACATTAATCTAATCCCCCAAATTAACTTATTAGGACATCAATCCTGGGCTTCCAAAGCTTATAAGCTGATCACTGTTTATCCCGAATTTGATGAGACACCTAATGTAATCATGCCTGAGGAGTACGAATGGCCAAATGACGATGGTTTATATTGCAAATCTTACTGCCCTTTGCATCCCGAAGTTCATGAAGTAGTTTTTGCACTTGTAGATGAGATCTGCAATGTATTTGAAGCCTCTCATTTCCATGCCGGCATGGATGAAGTTTTCTATATTGGTGATGATAATTGTCCCCGATGTGGTGGGAAGGATAAGGCAGAGCTCTTCGCTGGGGAGGTCAATAAAATCAGAAACCATCTGGCAATCAAAAACAGAACCCTGATGATATGGGGAGATCGCCTTCTCGATGGAAAAGCAACAGGTATGGGCATGTGGGAGGCGAGCATGAATAACACACATCGGGCAATCGACATGATAGCCAAAGATGTATTCATTTGTGACTGGCATTATGAAAGAGCCGAACAATCTGCTGTTTATTTTGCAATGAAAGGCTTTAATGTAGCAACTTGTCCATATAATAAAAGTACGGTAGCGATGGAGCAGATAGATGATATGATACATTATCGCAAAAATGCAAATCCTGAGCTTTTACCACGATATCAGGGTATTATTCAAACCATCTGGTCTGGTGCAGGATCATTTTTGAATCGGTATTATCAATACAAAGAAAACCCTGAAAACAGAACGGGTTCTGTAGGATGTACTATAAGCGTTTTTGAACGATTTAGTGAAAATCAATAAGTTACAAAGGTAAAAAGAGCTTTTATTTTTATCACCTCGTGTTTTTTCGTTCTTCTAAGATATTTGTAAGTTCCTGAACAAGTTCAGGATACTGATTCCACAAATCCTTGGTTTCGCCCGGGTCTGAAGCTAAATTATATAGCTGACCAATTAATTTTAATGAATCCTGTGGTACCGTAAACCTGCCGGATCCTGGACCTTTTGTTCCCTGGATCAATTTCCAGGCACCTCTCCGAATAGCAAAGATTCCTAATGCTGAATGAAATATTCGCACCATCTCATCAGCCTCTTCCACTTCCTCTCCAATAAACGCAGGCCAAATATTATAAGCATCCTCATAAGCTTTTACTTGCTTATCTTCATTGCTTATGAAATCGAAGGTAGGCAGCAAGTCTGTCAGACTAAGCACCTGATCGCTTTGGGCTCCTGCCTTGATTTTTCCAGGCCATCGGGCAATAAAAGGAACCCTGTGTCCTCCCTCCCATATATTTGCCTTATATCCCCGAAATTTGCCGGCAGACTGATGTCCATTTGCCCCTCTTCTCGGACCATTATCACTTGTGACAATCAATAGTGTATTATCCTGAATATCATATCTATTCAAAACATCAACTATCTGACCTACACTCCAATCAACTACGGTAACAAGATCGCCTCGTCCACCTTCCTCACTCTTCCCAATTGCAAAATCCGGAGGAAGAAAGGGAATATGGGGAGAAGATAATGCCAGGTATAGAAAAAACGGGTCTGCTTTTGATTCTGTTTGCATTTTATCAATAAAAGCTATTGCTTTCTCAGTGAAAGTGACATCAACAGTTTCGGAGGACCATTCTGGCACCATCAATCCAGGTGCAACGCCAGGGTGTTTAGTGAATTCATCGGGACTTGGGATCGTGGGAATGCCCAGTGTCTTTTTGTTCTCAATAAAACAGTATGGAGGATCACCAGTAGAACAGCCTTGAGTGCCAAAGAAATAATCAAATCCAACATCCAGCGGACCTCCCCTTATTTCTTTTTCAAAATCCACATGTTCCTCATTCTTTCGATAGACTCCCGAGTAGTCCTGATACTGGTTATTGTCATCTTGCATCTGGTATCCATCCTTTGTTTGCCAATTCAAGCCAACATGCCATTTCCCAATACAAGCACTTGTGTATCCCCGCTCCTTAAGCAAGCTGGCAATTGTCTCCTGTCCTGAGACAATCAATGGAGCCTCATCATATCCCAGAATAACTCCCTTCTTCAATCGAGTTCTCCAACAATAACGACCTGTCAATAATCCATAACGAGAAGGTGTGCAAACAGCTGACGGACTATGAGCATCAGTAAACATCATGCCTTCCAAAGCCAGTTTGTCTATATGAGGAGTTTGAATTTTTGACATTGGATTAAAACAACTCACATCGCCATAACCCATATCATCGGCAAGAATCAGAACAATATTAGGCAAAATGGAATCTGCTTTTCTGTTTCTTTCTGAGGAACAAGAACCGACACTAAGAATAAGAGGAATTATTACAAACCAAGGAAAAACAATTGGTTTTTGCATATAATTGATTTTCAATAGAACTCTAAAGGTAAGACTTTGAAATAAGTAATATCCCAATCCATTGAGCTTGTTATAAATTAGTATAGTTTAGTTACTATTCAAAAGCTTATCTTTGCGGCAGAAACTTCCATTATTATGAAAAAATTCGATACTCTGACATTCTCTGCAATTATTCCTGAAGTAGTTGCAAAATATGCCAATCATAAGGCATTAGGTTTTGTAGATGAAGAAGCTCTGACTTATGCTCAGATGGGCGAAGAGATTGAGGCGGCAATAGCTTTTCTTGAGGCTCTTGACGTAAAATCAGGTGACAAGGTTGTTATATATAGTCAGAACATGCCAAATTGGGGTGTAGTGTATTTTGCTTTGCAATGTATGGGAGTGGTGACAGTACCTGTCTTGCCAGATTTTAATACCCATGAATTGCAGAATGTATTGGAGCACTCAGAGGCAAAAGCTGTTTTTATATCACAAAGTCTGGAGCATAAATTAGCTGAAGCAAAGAAGAAGTTTGTCAAATGTGTTATCCGGATTGATAATCTTGAAGTAATTGAAGGAAAAGATCTATCGATTGTTTATGAGAAGGGGGCAAAAAGTACTTCTACTTACAATGTCGATGAGAATGAGTTGGCTATTCTGCTGTATACATCTGGTACTACAGGTGATTCTAAAGGAGTTATGCTTTCTCAGAAAAACGTGATATTCAATTCTTACCAGGCTGCCGGTATCCAGCCAATAAATGAGCATGACAGGTTTCTTTCTGTTTTACCTCTTTCACATACTTATGAGAACACACTAGGTCTCATATTACCCATACTGAATGGTGCAGGCGTGACATATTTACGCAAGCCACCTACAGCTAGCGTTTTGGTTCCGGCAATGCAATCGGTAAAACCTGATTTCATGCTTACTGTTCCAATGATAATTGAAAAGGTTTTTAAGAATAGTGTCCTTCCTCAAATAAAGAAAAAGGCTACGACCAGGGCTATGTACAATAATAAGCTAACGCGTAAACTGGTTTACCGCATTGCCGGAAAGAAATTATACAAGACTTTTGGTGGAAACCTTAAATTCTTCGGAATCGGGGGAGCTAAACTTGATGCTCAGGTTGAGGAATTTCTTCGCGACGGAAAATTCCCTTATGCAATTGGTTACGGCTTAACTGAAACGGCTCCCATGCTTGCCGGTTCGAATCCTTCGATGACAAAATATCAGGCAATTGGGCCAAAGGTTATTGAATGTGAATTGAAACTGGATAATCCTGACCCTAAAACAGGTGAAGGAGAAGTTTGGGCAAAGGGCCCCAATATCATGATGGGCTATTATAAGAATGAGGAGAAAACAAAGGAAGTATTAACTGATGATGGTTGGTTTAAAACTGGTGATCTGGGCTCTTTTGATAAAGAAGGCTGGTTAAGCCATAAAGGACGAATTAAAAATCTGATTGTTGGAGCAAACGGAGAAAATATTTATCCGGAGGAAATTGAATCTCTTATCAATAATTTCCGTCATGTTGTTGAGTCAATTGTACTTGAGAAGAAAGGCAAACTTGTTGCACTTGTTCACTTCAACAGAGAAGAATTAGAGTTGAAAATTAAGGAAATGACAGCTGATCTTTCTCAAAAAATGGATGATAAGCTTGATGTACTTACAGAAAAAGTTGACCGTGCAATTGATGAATTAAGCACTGAGTTACAAAGTTACATTAATACCAGAGTGAACAAGTTCTCACGTATTCAGCTGATTGTAGCTCATGGCGATCCATTTCAGAAAACAGCCACGCTGAAAATTAAAAGGTACTTGTATAAGTAAATATCCTGTATTGTATTACCTGGTAATTTGATCTGCTTATTTAGCTAAGAGGTAGTGAATACCTGCATCCGGTCCTAGCGGTAAACCAATTAATAGCCATGCAACCAGCAATAAAATCCAAACAACAAGGAAAGCTATTGAATAAGGAACCATGGTGGCTATTATGGTTCCAATACCCGATTTAGGCTCATATTTCTGGACAAAAGCAATGATCAGGGCAAAGAAGCTCATCATTGGCGAGATTACATTGGTCACACTATCACCAATACGGTATACTACCTGTGACAGTTCAGGAGAGTATCCCATTATCATAAACATCGGGATGAAGATTGGAGCCAATATAGCCCATTTAGCTGATGCACTGCCCATTAACATATTAATTGAAGCAGACAGCAAAATAAACAATATCATCAGAGGAATAAGACCAATATCAGCTGACATCAGGAGGCCTGCTCCTTTAACAGCAAGAATGATCCCAAGATTACTCCATTTGAAGTATGCTACAAACTGAGCAGCAAAAAACACAAGAACAAGGTAGGTGGCCAATGTCTTCATTGAAGCGGCCATTCCATTCATTACATCTGAATCATTCTTAAATGTACCTGTTGTAAATCCATAAGCCAGTCCGGTTGCCCCTGCAGTAATGAACAACATTGCAACCACTCCCCGGATTAAGGGTGAGTTAAGCAGGGTTCCATCTTGTCCGCGAAAGAAACCATCAGGCGGAATTATCCCAATAAGTGTAATACCTATTATAACAATCATGACCACAAGAGCCATGCGCAATCCCTTTTTTTCCTTTTTCGACAGTTTATCAAAGGAACTTTCTTTTACATCGAGCTTTCCGGTATAAGTCCCCAGTCGTGGCTCAACAATCTTTTCAGTTATAAAGGTTCCTGTAACTGCTATTATTAAAGTGGATACCACCATAAAGTAATAATTAGCAGTTGGATTGACCGTATATGAAGGATCAAGAATTCTCGCAGCCTCCTGAGACAATCCGGCCAGAAGTGGGTCAACTGTACCCAAAACCAGATTGGCACTAAAACCACCTGACACCCCTGCAAAGGCGGCTGCCATACCAGCTATCGGATGACGTCCAACCGCAATAAAAATCACCCCTGCAAGCGGAATTAGCAAAATATATCCCACATCCGAAGCAACATTTGACAAAATACCTGTAAAAACAAGAACAAAGGTCAGGAGGCGCTTTGGAGAATTTAAGACTAAACTCCTGATGATGGCATTTATCAGACCACTCTGTTCGGCAATGCCTATCCCAAGCATAGCGACCAATACAATACCTAAAGGAGCAAAACCTGTGAAATTGTCCACCATTTCAAGCAGAATCCGGTGTATGCCATCATGGGATAACAGATTTACCGGAGTGATAGTTTCCTTGGTACCCGGATGTATAACTTCCCAGCCTAAAGCATATCCAATAGCAGAAAAAACCAGTACTGCAAAGGCAAATAAAGCAAAAAGTGTTGCCGGATGAGGCAATGCATTTCCTGCCTTCTCAGTCCAATTCAACATTCTTTCAAAAATCCCTGAACTTTTCTTTGATTTAACCATACTTGATATTTATCACAATTCTCACCCCATGACACCTAAATACTAAAAGTCGACAGCTACATGGAAGGCCACGAATTTCTCTTTTCGGTTATAAAACTGGTTACTTAAACTTCTGCCATTATAATAATTCATCCCGATTCTTAATCGATGTGCATTTCTCTTTTGCGGAAAAATGTACCCTCCCGAGATATTTACGTTTGGGGAAAATGAATTCAGCTGGTAGGAGCTTACATTAACAGCACTAAAGATACCTCCAAAATATTTATTTGCGAAATAGTATTCCAGCTCTGCACCTCCCTGAAAATTCAGGTAAGCTGTACGATTTGGCTTGTTTTGCCTTCGGCCCAAAAAATCAACCCCGGGTAAGAAAAATCCAAAATCACCATACACCTGGAGAATATCCAGTTGTGGTATTCCCAGAAAGTACAGCGGTTTAACTGCAGCTGATAGAATAAAGTCATCTCTAACCGGCAATTGGGTTATATTAGGGTCATAATCAGTTGGAGAATTTACGGTTCCTCCAACAAACTCATCACCCAGATGAGTACATATGTGGTGCTTTGAGAATCTTAAAGCCAGCCATTCGCTTGGTCTGGCAGCAATCGCCAGGTAATAAATACCATCAGATTCAAGTAAATCATGATTCCCTCCTCTCATAACCTGGGGAGTGGCTATGCCCAGATCAATTTCAATTCCGAGCTCGGGATTATCTTTTGGGCTAAAGCGAAATAGAGAAAACCGGGCTCCTGTCATTAAGGTAAGCTTTCCTTTATAATCACCTCCCTGATTAATTTCATCATTATGATCAAAATCGCTGTAAATAAAGTTCTGACTGAGAGTCTCGAATCTTACTCCAAGTGGGTCGGCCAGATAAGTTGGGTACAAGTTGTGCATGCTAATGAGCCTCAGGTTCCAGTTACCTATCGGAAATGAAAGTCTGGGCTTTTCAATTTGTGCCTGTATGTTTACTGTGAGAAGTAAAACTACTATGAGGAATAATATCTTTTTCATTAGTTATCTCTTTGTATCTTACCTGTCCATACATCATTTGATTGTCCGAATGAGCTCGTAAATCCACCTAATATGAATATCTTATCGTTCAACATTGCAGTTGCGTATCCATGTCGGGGATCTATATCGCAGCCATATGAGTCAACAATCCATATATCTTCCCCTGCCCGTTCCCAAATAGGATAATGATTTCCTGATGTAAGATGATAATGAACATTGGAAGTTGTCTTCCCCGGTAATCCCCATAAAGAGTTTTGATAAAAAACCAGATTGTGATCTGATCTCCAGAGAAGAGCCTGATCAAACACGGCTGTATCATTCTCGGCGACCCAGGTAGCTCCATCAAAAGAACTCCATAACCAATGCCAGTTCTCATTTGGATGACTCAGATTTTCATCATTTTGGATATTCACACCATGAACGCCTCCCTGGATGAATATTTGTCCTGTTGAGGGATCAACAGCAGCACCAGCCTCAGAGCGAATACCAAAATCATTATTACTCAAACGCTCCCAACTCTGTCCGTCGCCTGATCTCCAAACATCATTGAAATACTTCATGGCATATCTGGCTGAATGATTCTCCAGCATAGATGCTCCACCTATCACAAATAAATAATCTGTTCCATTATGATTTGCTTTGACAAGGGCATGATTAAACCGCGGAAACCAATCATCCGTGGCATCCAACTCAGGATAGCTTCTCTCCTTTATCATCTCCCAGTCCGCACCATTAGTCGACTTCCAAACATCATTCGCATATTCTCTGTATCCGGTTTCTTCATTAACTGTAAATCCACCAGCCAAAAACATGGCATCACCGCTTCCATCATTGAAAACAATAACACTATGTCCCCGCCTCCCAAGCCAGGGAGCATTTTCCGTAATTAAATTCCATTCAATACCATCTGTAGAATTCCATACATCCTCGTAGTAAGTATCAGCCTTCATCTCACCAGGATTGTATCCACCGAATATCCAGATTTTACCATCAAATGCCACTGCCGCATGACCAAATCTATCTGGCCAGTCGGCATGTTTGGTCACTTGAGTCCATTCAAAGGCTCCGTCATACTCAGCAAAAGCATACTCTTTGTACGATTGAAATTCACAGGAAGTGAACACAAAGAGCATTGCATTCACATATAAGATCCACTTTACTTTACTCATAAAACATAAGGTCAATTTGGTTTCCAAATTGAATCAACGTAAACTGATATAGACTTATTGTATTAAAAACCTAAAACTGCATTTCCTTTGTCGTCAAAAAAGACCAGGCAAGAATTCGGGAAGACTTGTTTCCCTGCCCCATTGGAATAGTTTTTATTTGTACAGCTTCGGCCTTTTTCAATGAAGAATATGCATCCTTCAGATGTGTTTGTTTTGAAATAAGGGTAGAAAACCAATTAGATGTTGAAGAGAAATTTTTACTCTCCCTGATCATTTCACGAACAAACCACACTTCTCCTCCTTCGCACCACAATTCACTATTTACACCTCCGAAATTAAGAGTTGGTTTGGCATCTTTTTCTTTTTTCAGATTTGAAAGTTTACGCTTATTTCCTGCCCTGGCCTCTTCAGCAGAAGCATGAAAGGGGGGATTGCAAATACATAAGGTAAAATGTTCTTCTGGTTTTATCAGGCCATAAAATATATCCTTCGGATTTTCTTGCAGGCGCAATTCGATCTTACCCTGAAGGTGAGTATTGCTCTCAATCGTTTTGGCAGCAGACTGAAGTGCAAGCGGATCAATATCAGAACCAGTAAAAGACCATCCATATTCCTTTTGTCCGATAATGGGGTAAATACAATTAGCCCCAACACCAATATCCAAACATCGAACTTTCTCCCCAACCGGTGTTTCGCCAAAATTTGATCCACTCAACAAGTCTGCCATATAATGGATGTAATCGGCACGACCAGGAATGGGCGGACATAGATAATCCTGAGGGATATACCAGTCTTTTATTCCATAATAATGTCTCAACAGCGCAGTATTTAAAGCTCTCACTGCTGCCGGATCAAAAAAGTCAACCGACTCATCTCCATGAACATTCAATTTCACAAAGCTTCCAAGATCAGGAAAACTACTGATGAGCTCCTTAAAATCATATCGCTCTCTGTGCCTGTTACGTGGATGCAACTTTGGCTTTATCTTTTGATGCTCTTTCTTTATTGGATGCATAAGATGGTGTTTTAATCGATGATGTTTTTGACTCGTCCAACTTCACCTGTTGCCAGCAGCACCTTTATTCCATGAGGATGACTGGCTGACTTAGTTAAAAGTCTTTTCACTATCCCTTCAGTCAATTCCCCTGAACCTTGGTGTTGCTTTTGCACAATCTCAACCAAATCACCTACCTGGATTGTATTTCTTTTTGTACGATCTGACATTATATCTCCCATTCGACTCTAATCTTAATTTTCCTCAAAAATAGCAAATCCGTGGGAAATCAATCTCCCCGCCGCAAGCAGCGGGGTATCTCAATTGAAGTATTTAATTATACCTTAGTCGCCCATGCCATTTAAGTTCAAAATTAGCGAGGAATACAGAAATCCCACCAAGATATTGATAATCTTTTGTCTCATTATGGGAGGTGAAATAATATTTGGCTTACCCTTTCATCTGGTAAGATATTTCAGGCCTACATTTATTGATGTCTTTAATATTTCTAACACCCAACTGGGAGATGCCATGGCGATTTACGGTGTAACTGCCATGCTATCATATTTCCCTGGAGGAATTATTGCTGATTATTTATCTGCCCGCAGGCTTATGAGCATTTCTCTGCTGGCAACCGCACTGGGAGGCTTTTATTTGACTACTATACCTGGTCAGATGGGGCTATCAATAGTGTTCGGGTACTGGGGAGTAACAACTATTCTTCTGTTTTGGTCGGCTATGATCAGGGCAACAAGAGAATGGGGTGGTAAATTGGCCCAGGGAAGAGCTTTTGGTATTCTTGATGGAGGGAGAGGACTATTTGGGGCGGGTGCTGCTACCATCGCGGTATTTTTTCTGGCAGCTTTTTTTCCAAAAGACCTTGAAAACATATCACCCGATCAGCGTCGTCAGGCCATGGTAGCTGTAATCTACTTTTACACTTTCCTCACTATGGGAGCAGCGATTTTAATTTGGTTTATTATCCCTGATAGCGGCAACAACAAGAAAAAGAACAACAACAGTTCAAATCGGCTTTCAGGTATAGTAACAGTATTAAAGAACCGTTCGGCCTGGCTGCAGGCTATTATTGTGATATGTGCATATTGTGGATACAGGGGGCTTGATTTTTATGCTCTTTACGGAATTGATATTCTCGGAATGAATGAGGTGAGTGCAGCCCGATTTGTATCCAACGCCACTTTTCTACGTCCGGTGGGAGCAATTCTGGCCGGTTTTCTGGCTGATCGCTTCTCAAGCAAAAAGGTAATTGGAGTCACCTTTACTTTGCTCATTATCTGTTATGCTATTTTGATGATCTTCACATCCAATCATTCTGCATATATGGTTTTAATGATAAACTTCGTATTCACCTTCCTGGCGGTTTATGCTTTGCGCGGTGTTTATTTTGCCCTTTTTGAAGAAATGCAGATATCAGGAACAGTTACAGGCACTACTGTTGGATTAGTTTCTATTATTGGTTTCACCCCTGATATATTTTTCAATTCCATTGCAGGCCGTATAATTGATGCTTCTCCCGGATACCAGGGTTATCAGAATTTTTTCTTGTTTCTGGCATGTTTTGCCGGTGTTGGTCTAATAGCCACTTCTATCCTTGCATACAGAATTAAGAGCAGGAATCCTGTTTGAAATTATATTAATCAATTCTGATATCAAGTTTATCCAACAGTCCGATCACATCGGGTACAGAAAACCTGGCTTTCTTAATTCGATTAATTTCAGGATCAATAGAATAGTTTGTGGCTGTGCGGAAATCAGCCTTTTCGAGATTAGTATTCTCAAAAACGGCTCCATTCAGATCAGACTCAATAAAAAGAGATTTACTTAAATCAGCCTCCACAAAATCAGCCTCCTGCAAATCACAATGATCGAAGCTCATTGCTTTAAGTTTCATTTTGAAAAACGAAGCCAGTTTCAATTGACAATTTTTGAAACTCATTGACAAAATAAACTGATTACAAATTGAAAAATCTATACCCACCAGCTTACAATCAATAAAATAAACATCATTGAGTGTCGTCTTAGGGAGAGCCACCATGCTTAGATTGCATTGTTCAAACTTGCACTCCACAAAAACAAAATTACCAAGATCCAATTGTGTGAATATGCATGCAAGGAATGTACAGTTCTCATATTCCCCAGGATCCAGATGCTTTTTGGAAAAATCCTTATTCTTGAAAGTTTGATTATAGTAATTCATGTTTTGCTTAAGTAGTGAAAGACCGAAGACTTAATACCGAAGACCGAAATTAGGACTATGGATTAAGGCTTAAGTTTAAAAGTTTAAAATGCCATTCTTGCCCAGCCTTTTTTTTGGGTATCTCTTGGTGGTAAACCCAGAATCTCTCTTGCGGTATCAACGTAGTACCTGTAATTTTCAATCGGAGTACCATTTGGTATCCGGTGATCCAAACCAAAAGCGACTCCTCCTTCCTGCATACCTGTTTGTAATTTGTATTCAAGTTCCTGCCGGATGGAGTTCTTATCCTTTCTTAGTACATGTTTGTCTATACCACCTCTCATTACCATTTGTTTACCAAACTTCTTTCGAACTTCAACGATATCCATTCCAGCCGCTGGTTCAAAAGGATGCATGGAATTAATCCCACTGTCGACAAGGATATCCAGAATAGGATTCACATCTCCATCAGAATCCATATCAAATAGTTGAGTACCTTTTGAGGAGAGCATATCCCAGATTTTTCGGAAATAAGGCTTAACAAAGATCTCGATTTCATTGGGTCCGATAAGCGGTCCGGTTTTCCCGGCAAGGTCTTCATGAACAGAGACCTGATCAATAAGCAATTTTTCACTAATACTATCTAATACCCTGAAGCTAGTTTCGGTGATAGTTTGCATGATATCCTCCATTAACTCAGGCTGCATATAATAGCACAGACAGGTAGTCTCCTCACCCATAAGTTCTCTGGGAATATCAAATCCACCCGGAATGGTGGCTACAACCAGATGTCCTTTTTCCTGCATCTTCCTGGCATGATTTACCTGATCCCAGTCAATACGATCTTCTCTGAACTCAAACATAGGTTTAAGTTTGAGCCAACTATCCATATCCCTGACAGGAAAATCAAGTGGTAATGGTATGCTTGCATATCCTTTACGCAGTTTGCTTGTGCGTCCGAGCTCATCCCTCTTTATGATATATTCATCCGTATCTTCAATGATTATTTCTTTGAATCCTCCGAGAATTCCTGTAATTCCACCACAAGGAATCACTGGTACATAATCCCAGTCAAAAGCAATCATATTGATTTCATTCTCCGATGCACCCTGGGCTCTCCATTCATGATCGAGGCCAATTAATGGTCCGAAGAGTTCAACGAACATCTGTCTTTCCACTGGTTTGAATGTCATCAAATCCAGGTATTGTTCACGGGTAAATTGCATGGAGCAATTTATTAAATTTTAACACAAACTCTGTTCGGCCTTGCTTTGAATTTACGAGTAAGGTGCCACCATGCAAATGCATTATTTCTCGTGATATGCTTAAGCCAATCCCAGATCCGGTTTCTTTTGTACTAAAAAACGGTATGAAGATTTGTTCGATTCTTTCCTTAGAGATGCCGATGCCATTATCGATAACCCTCAGGTTAATGAATCCCAACTCATCCTTATCTGACCTGAGAATAATCCTATTTCCCTTGCTCTCAGTGAAAGCCTCTTTAGCATTGCTTATTATGTTGATCAAAACATGTGTGATTAATTTCTTATCAGCCCAAATACTTTGAGAAGGTTTATTATCATCTATCTCAACGATAATATTCTTACGATTGAGTTCCTCCTTAAGTAGTTCAATCGTTTCTGCAAACAGGCTTTTGACATTAACATGGTCATTCTTTGGTGGTGGGAAAGAAGAAAAACGACGGATATCATCAAGTAACTGGAGTAAACCCTGGCTTCTTTCTTTGATAATATCCAGTCCGGTTTTCATTTTAGTATTATTATCCTCAGTGCCAGCCTCGAAAGTAAGCTCATTCAGCGTATCGATTGTAGATGATATAGGAGCAATAGAGTTTGCGATTTCATGTGTTAGCACTTTAAGTAATCTTTGCCATGATTCTACTTCTTTGTGCACCAATTCAGACTCGATATTCTGAATAGATACAATGCGAATTCTTTTTTTTCGAATAGTTATCAATGACATTTTTATCATGAGTGAAACACTTTCTCCATTCATGTTTGTCTTAATCACCTGCTGATCTGACTTTTCATGACTCAGTAAAAAATCAGACAATTCACTGTTTACATCATACAATTCAGCAATATTTCTAATGCTGCCAATCCCAAATGATTGCTTTGCAGCTTCATTGATCAGTCCAATTTCACCATTATCATAATATGATAAGACAGATGTCGGTATATGATTGGTTATTGATTTATAATACTGATTCTGCTCTTCCAGGTCAATCTTCAATCCGCCAATTATTGAGTTCACCTTCATCAATTCATTATACAGACCAGAAAATTGTTTTGTTAGTAATGAATCTCTGAATGATATTGTTGAATCCATTGCATACACTGAGGCAAAAAATAAGGACAAATCCCTGTTAATCCGGTTAAAAGAAACAACGAATAATACAGCCTGAACTAATAAGAGACAAGCAACAAAAGTAATGGTAAGAAGATCCTCTTTGCTTAGAAAAACAAGCGCAAAACCCAGGGCCACTGCATTTACAGTCAGCAAGATAACTCTGATAATAACATTCCAAAACAGTCTGCTATAAACCATATTTGTAGATTTTGGCGTATAGTGTCTGGCGAGTAATGCTTAACTCTTTTGCAGTATGGCTAATATTACCTAGATTGTTTTGCAGCGCAGCTTTTATAGTCTCCTTTTCCACAAAATCCAATGTGGGCTTTCTAATTAATAATGGAGATTGCCGTTTTTCAGCCAACAATATATCTTCGGGTAAAATGGTACAGGAATCGCTCATTATCACAGCCCTTTCGATAGCATGCTTTAGTTCTCTAATATTTCCCGGCCAAGAGTAGCCGGTCACCTTTTCCAGGGTTTCCCTGGTGAATTCAAGTTTCTCTTTCTGATACTTCTCCTGATAATGTTTCAGAAAAAAATGAGCAAATGCAGATATATCAGTAGTTCTTTCCCTCAGGGCTGGGATTGTTAACTGAATGGTATTTATCCGATAGAAAAGATCTTCCCGAAAGAGTCCCTCCGAAACCATATCTTCCAGATCCATGTTGGTAGCGCATATTAATCTGATGTCAACAGGAACCGGGTGATCGACTCCAATTGGAGTAACAGTTTTATTTTGAATCAGAGTTAGTAATTTAGCTTGCAGTGAGAACGGAACATTTCCTATTTCATCTAAGAAAAGAGTTCCTCCCGAGGCTACCTGAACCCGTCCCATTCTATCTTCTTTGGCATCGGTAAAAGAACCGCGTTTGTGTCCGAATAATTCACTTTCAAAAACAGTTTCTCCAACCGCACCCAGGTCAACACTAATAAATGCACCATCTCTTCTGTTGGATCTCCTGTGTAATTCCTGGGCAAGAACTTCCTTGCCTGTACCACTTTCACCAAGTATCAGGATATTTACATCTGTTAAAACAATCTTGTCAATTTGCTCATTTAAGCTCTTCATTTCGGGGGATCTGGCTTGAAGGATATTGCCGTTTCTTATATGCGTTCGGTTTATCTGCTTTTGCTTTTTTTTAAGGTCTCTTAGTTCGATTGCTGATTCTCTTAACCTTAATGCACTACTGAGGGTAGCAAGTAGTTTTTTATTGTCCCAGGGTTTCACTATGAAATCAACAGCACCCATCTTGACAGCCTTTATAGCCAGATCAATACTCCCGTAAGCAGTTAATAACACTACACTAATTGCTGCATCATGATTTAGAATTTTCTTAAGCCATAACAGACCCTCGTCACCACTATTCACACCGGCCGAGAAGTTCATATCTAATATCACCACATCAAATTCATGTTTTTTCAGTGCCCCGGGGATTTGTTCAGGACCTCTCAGGCACTCAAGATATTCAGACCTGTCACTTAGAAGTAATTTGAGGGAATTTAGAACACTTTGATTATCATCAACCAATAAAATCTTACCTTTCTTATCCTTCGCAAGCATGTTAGATTATTTTTCTTGAGATCAAAGTAAATTGTTGATATTGAGAAAGCAAAGTAAATGTATGAAATTCATACAGCCAATGTTAAGAAACTACACTAAAGAAAAAGAACAAGCTGGCTCATATTTTTTCTATTTTACTGGTTCTCTGACCATTACTATCACCGGCATGTTTCTTGGTTTGTCTGGCAAGAAACAACAAAGAAATTGTCAATTATGATTAGAAGAACAATTATAAATGCTTTCAGGCAGATGATGAGGAACAAGATCAGTACTTTGATCAATATTGTTGGACTCTCTTTAGGCATGGCCTGCTCTTTCCTAACACTTCTTTATGTCATTGGAGAGTTTAGCTATGAGAAGAATCAGATAAACAGGGATCAGATTTTTCGGGTTCTTACATCTGATCAGAATCGTGGAGACATGAATGTTTTTGCAATCAATTACGGGGCCTTGGCCTCCATTCTTAAAGAGGAATTCCCGGAGGTTGAGAAGGCGAGTGTATTGGAATCCCGTGTTAATCGTCCCTTCTATGTACGTACTGACAAAGAATACAACCTTGAAAAGGGAGTAGTATACGAAGTCTATCCTGATTACTTTGATATTTTCACTGTTCCCATTCTGCAGGGCAATCCCATGCACCTGATTGATGATCCCCAATCAATTGTTTTATCAAAAGAAATGGCCTTCAAATATTTCGGGGATCAAGATCCGATGGGAAAATCTATTTTTTTTCAATACGACTCTGAGGATATCGGGCTTACCGTTACTGGTATTATGGATAAGCTTCCAGGGAAATCCGGTTTTAATCCTGACTTTATTACTCGATTTGATCCAAAGAGATATGAGGCCTATATGGGTTGGGACTTCGTCATTTTTGAGGTGTACCTAAGGCTTTCACAAAATGCTGACATACCCCTTCTTGAAAAGAAATTAAATGATTTAGGTAAAAAGTACCATCCGGAAGGTAAACAGCTTTATCAATTACAAAATGCTAAAGACTTCTATCTTGAATCTGAACATATTTATGGGAGTCATATAGCCAAGGGAAACAAATTAAGCATGCTGGTTTTTTCAGGAATTGGAATTCTAATTCTACTTATTGCATGTATTAATTATATCATTCTGGCCACAGCAGAATCAACACTACGATACAAAGAAATAGGAATTAAGAAAGTTGTTGGCGCCAATCGTATTGGTCTGATTTCTCAAATCCAAATGGAATCCTTATTCATAGCTCTTCTCTCCCTCCCTCTGGCTTTGATAATTGTAGAAAGGAGCAAAGGACTGATAAGTAGCTTCTTTGGTCAGGAATTCGCCGACTCTTACTCAGGTAACTGGCCTTTTATTATTGGTTTCATTGTAATAACTCTATTGGTTGGTAGCATTTCTGGCAGTTATATCTCTTTGCACTTATCACGGCTCAAGCCTATTGATATACTGGTTACCAGAAATCCCAGAAAAGGAAATCCATCCCTCCTGAGGAAAGTGCTAATCGGGTTTCAACTATTAATATTTGTTGTATTGTTTACAAGCGTCACCATTATTCAGAAACAGATTAAGTATGCATTAAATCTTCATCCTGAATTTGAGCTTGAAAACCTATTAATAATTAATGATGATCAACAGCGCATTTCAAATTTAGATGTGTTTAAAACAGAATTAGAAAAGCATCCCGACATTGAATTAGTCTCTTCTGCCTTTTCAAATATAATGTCACGTAACAGATGGTCAAACGGTGCTAGCACCACAAATGAGCCTGACAAATCTGTTTTCATTGAGCAATATTATGTCGACAAGGACTACATAGAAACATTGAAAATTGACATAAAGGCTGGTCGTTCCTTTATCACTGAGGAATCAGATAAACACACTGGAGTAATTCTCAATTCAACAGCTGTTAATAGTTTAAACCTTACAGATCCGGTAGGGAAAACAATAATTACAAAAACGATGTTTGACAACACTGAAAAGGAATATGAAATAATCGGTGTTACAGATGATTTTATTTCAGGAACTGTTCATCGTGGTATAGGGCCAGTTTTACTATTTTCACGTACTCCAACAGTACCTGCCAGACATATTGCTGTTCGTTTAAAAAATCAGCTATCAGAGAGCGGCAGAATTCACATCCAGGACGTTTGGTCTAACCTGACTGAAGGAAAACCAATAGAATTGCATTTTATGGATGATTTATTCCAGGAATTGTACAAAAAAGAAAGTACTATTTCAAAGATTCTGACCTTTTTCACTGTCCTGGCAATCTTCATTTCATGCCTTGGCTTATTCGGTCTCTCACTGTTTGTGGCCCGAAGGAAAAACAAAGAAATTGGTATCCGTAAGGTTCATGGAGCCCAGATCGTTGATATAGTGAAGATGATTCTCCGAGAGTTTGTTTTCACCGTAATTCTGGCCAACTTTCTCGCCTTGCCCATTACACTAATATCCATGCGTAAATGGCTGAGTTTATTTGCTTATAAGATTAAACCTGATATCAGTTTATTCATAATTGCGTTTATATTATCAGCATTTATTGTAAGCTTAACATTAACAATTAATGCCCTCAAAGTTGCAAGAATGAATCCTGCCGAGAGCCTGCGAGATGAATAAGAGTCAGGATCAACATGGATAATTTGAAGCAATAGATTTTTTTATTGCTATAAAAGATCTTTGAGTTCAGAACACAATCTTCTCAACAATCAAAAGAAAATCAACTCTTGCAGTAGCTCCCATAGGCCTGAAGGTTGGCTTAACATTTGGAATTATTGATACAACTTCCCCTTTGAGATCATTCAGAAAACGCTCTAATTTGACCTGATCCTTGTGCATTTTAATATCTAAGTGGTGTACTTTGTATTTCATGATTTTAGCTATTTTGTTGTAAATAATCATTTATGCATCATTGAAAAATAAGGCAGATTAAATTTATTACATCTAAGGAAGAATGCCATAAATAATCGACCAGCTGCTCTATTAATCAGTTTAATCTGTAAATTTGAACTATATCAAACAAAGATGCAAATCAACGATAATAATAAGATCCTGTCCAAAGAGGTTCAAATGGAAGGAGCCAAAGATGTTAAGATGAAAATTCTGATTGGTTCAGATGACAATTCAGACAATATAATCATGCGACATTTTATCATCGCTCCTGGAGGAAATACACCCAGACATATGCACAATTATGAGCATGTGATTAAGATTGAAAGCAAGCGCGGAATTCTTGTAGACAAAAATGGAGCAGAGCACCAGCTTAGTGAAGGTCAATCTGCCTTTGTGCCACCAAATGAATTGCATCAGTTTAAGAATCCTTATGATGAGGATTTTGAAATAATATGTATTATTTTGAATCAGGAGAAAGCCTAAATCAATGATTAGAAATTACGTAATTTATTACATAATTAATTATGTAATTCTTTTGATCCTGAGTCAGTCAATTTCCTTGTTTGGCCAACAGCAGGTTGGTGGTGTCGTATTAGATACTGACACTGACAAAGCGATGTTGTTTGTCAATATTGCCGTTGTTGGAAGCACCTACGGAACTGTTAGCAATCAAAATGGTGAATTCACGATAAACCTGGATAAGATCGAAAGAGCTGACAGCATTGCTTTCTATCATATTGGCTATCAAACGCTCACAATGGCCATCAATGATCTCAAAGATGGAATAACTATTGAGCTTAAGGAAAAGCCTGTCAAGCTCAGAACTATTGCCATCATAGCTAATCCATATAGCCCGAAGGAACTAATTAAAAAAGCCATGGAAAGAAAAGGCTTAAACTATTCCCTGATTGCTCAAAAAAGAGAAGTGTTTAAGAGGAGTAACAGCGCATCGTACATTAACACCTTTGAGCTGTTACTAAAGAAGAGCACTGTTCCTGAAATTGATGAAAACCTGGTAAATGAAATGCTTGATAGTATACCAAAATATAATCGTTCGTATACAGACCATTTATATACTCTTTATACGCTCCCAACAGACTCTGCTAAAACTAAAAACAAAGTTGAAGGAATCAAAAAAGTGATCCTTAGAGAAGACGATGGGGGTGAACTTGACAGGATTGAAAAGGTTATTACAGAGTTACTTGACACTCAAACTGACGATAAAACTTTCCTGAAGTATAAAACTGGTCCATTCTTTTTCAGAGAATCTCATGTAAAAGTATCAGGATTGGAAGATGACAGTACTGCTATCGCTGAGAAAAAGATGGACTCACTTTATCTGAGAAACAAAGAGAGCTTGTATGTACTGGACATGGACTTGAATTGGAACTGGGATTTTATTCAAAAACCAAACCGATATAAATACACGAATAATGGGATTATTGGTATTAGAGGAGAGGATGCCTATGCGCTTAGTTTCTCAGGGATGGTTGGAGGTGATTATAATGGGATGATTTATATTTCAATTGAAAGTTATGCAATTCTTAGAATTGAGTATTCTCTTAAGGAAAGGAAAAAAGAAAAGGGGATCAAACTGTTAGGGATCAACTTTAATGAAGAAGAAGATGCTGGATTGCTGCTTTATGAAAAAGATAAATTTGGCTACTTTTTAAAATACTCGATGAGACACAGCGCAAGCAGATGGGGTATTAAAAGACCATTTGAGATTATTAGAAAGCAAAAACGTTTTCCGCTGAATAAGAAATTGTATGAAATAGCTCTGGATATGAATGTGCAGGGATACCAGGAATCCACCAATGAAACGCTGGTAATATTCCGGGAGAATTATAATGAGGAGAGTTTTGAGGCCATACAGGAAAGAGGAGTAAAACCTGAGCGCATCACTTCACACTCTGATTCCATCTGGGAAGGTTACTCCATTATTGAACCTACTAAACAGATGAAGGAATATCAGGTAAAAATCAATAAGCAGTGATCCAATAGAAACAGCGATCTAACTGTCCTCAACCATTGGGCTAAATTTTCCAGAATAACCATTGTTCTCAAACCGTGTCAATTGGCTCCCACCCAGTCCAATATCTCCATTGTATCGTAAATAATAATTGTTTGTAAGGTTTTCACTTCACCCAGCCGGATATGCCCTGAATCAACATAGTCTGCTTCATGACTCGTTACATCAAGGGGTACCCAGCCAGCCTCACCCATGAAGACCTCATTCCAGGCATGATGCCCAAAACTTCCTCCACGTTCATGACAGTACATGCAGCCCCATACAACTCTTGAGGGAATGCCTGCAGCTCTGCATAAGGCTGTCATCAGCATTGATTGAGCGGCGCAAAGACCTGATTTATTGTCATAGGTTTCACGGGCAGTACCTGCCAGGAGTGAGCCATTAATATTTTCTACAATCCAGTGACTAATTTTACAGGCAGCATCCCATAAATCCTCTGACCCTTCAGTGATATCATGGGCTGCCTTAATCAGCACCAGATCATCTGACTCAATATATGTTGCTGGATCGAGGTAAGGCTTAATGCCTTTAAATTCTTGAGTATCAATTGGGAATCCGGGAGCATTCTCACCTTTGTATCGCTTGTGTGAAATTTCGAAGATCCCATCAATACTATGTCCGTCTAAATCACCGGTAAAAATCTGACCTGTGATCTGCAAATCATCAATAGCGGGTGCAGGTGTTGCATCCAATTTAACCTTTACTTTCATGGAGGAAATTCCCTTTATACTAGAAATGTACTTGTTGGTTTTTCCCAGAATAACATCATCCCAATTACCTGTAGTAATATTTTCCCTTACAGATGCATCAGCCAGATACATAGTGAGTTGGGATGGTGATTCCACTCTGAGCCTTAGCCCTGTCTTCTTATCAATCCAGATCTTTGAAGCAACTCCTGTTACCCCATCAGACTCAGTGAATAAAACTGCATCATAAATCTTATTTACCAATTCAACTTTCTCCTCACCAGTTTTTAAATATGACATCTCTGTAGTTTGTCCAGTCCTCATATCAAACACCGGATAAACCTTTTGCTCGAGATTCTGATCGACAAAATCATTTCTTAAATGATAAAAAAATTGAGTATTCGGAAGAATAACATTCTCCGGCAGATCAAAAATTTCTGCATCCAGGCTGTCAGCAGATACAAAACGAAGCTTTCCCTCCTCCACATAAGCTCGCCCTCCCCTTTCCATTCCTTCCTGCTTTAGAAAGCTATCGTGATAAATAAAATTACCTGTACCGGGATCTATATGGTAGGTGAATTTCTGATATTGTGACATGTCTCTTCCTAATGCAGAGAAATCAAAATGAACCTCCTGTCTCAAAACCGTAATTTTTTTACCATCGATCAGACTATCCTGTATGTTAATCTCTGAATAGCCACATAATACCTTATTAAACTCAATAGCGACATAATACTTCTCTGGCTGCGTTTTACAGTAAGCTGTATTAACTGTCAGAATACATAATAGTAAGCAAACAAGTGTGGAAATTTTGTGTTTGAAAAACATTACTTTTTATTTTAGGTTTTGAATAATTAACACTTCCTATCACAAAGACGACAGAATACTTTATTTGCTTCACTAATATTATGGTTACTCGACGATTAGCAGAAAGCAGTAGACGAACTATGGATAATTCTCGACAGAATTATAAATTCCAGGAAGTTTCATCAGCTTATTTGAACTCACTATCAGATGTAGAAATACAGAGTCAAAATAAAATAGATAAACAGCAATAATTGATACATTTACTCCGCCAAACAAACTCGCCATTTTAGTATTCTACTATGACTTTTAAAAACCTGTCACCTACCCTCTTCTTATTTCTGTTCTTGACAACCTTTACCACACAACACACCCTTGCTCAGTCAGTTGAAGCCTTACAAACAGACACTGAAATCCAGATAGATGGAGTGCTTGACGAAGCTGACTGGGATAAGGCCGAGACACTCTCCGGTTTTACTCAACTCGAACCTGCTTATGGTGAAAAAGCCAGTTTCTCTACCCGGATTCGGATCTTGTATAGCAAGCAATATATATATTTCGGGATTGAATGCGAGGATCCTGATCCTGATAAAATATCCACGAAGATCACCAAAAGAGACGGAGAAGTGTCAGAAGATGATGCCATCGGGCTGGTGCTTGATTCTTTTGATGATAATAACAATGCCTACTATTTTATTGTAAATGCACTTGGCACACAGCAAGATGAACGTTGGGCAGATAACGGCCGTACTCAGGATACAAAATGGGATGTTAACTGGGAGTCTGCCGGGAATGTAAATGAGAAGGGCTGGTCGGCAGAAGTGGCAATTCCGTTTTCCTCTGTTCGTTTTGACAGGAGAAAGACAAATTGGGGACTGAATGTAATTCGCTATATCCCACGAAAGCTTGAAATGAGCCATTGGGTGCCAGGCTTATCAGAATGGTTCAGAATTGCTGAGATCGGTTCGATTATCGGACTCGACCTCCTCGAAACATCCGGCAAACCTTATTCAGTTATTCCGTTTGCTCAAATGGAGATCCAGAAAGATTCAAAACCAACATACAGAATAGGTGGAGACGCTAGAATCAATCTATCAAGCAACCTTAGTCTTGACGCCACAGTAAATCCTGATTTTGCTACTATTGAAGGAGATGTGGAGCAAGTAAATCTGACTCGTTTTGAGTTATCGTATCCTGAGAAACGCCCATTCTTCATGGAAGGGGCAGAGAATTACTCTACTCGCATCAAACAGTTTTACTCAAGGCGCATTGGCGATATCCCATGGGGAGTAAAATTCAACGGCAAAGTGAATAAATGGAAAATTAACGCCCTGACTACACAGTCTGACCCAAACTCGGTTAATGCGGATTTAGATCAGGGTGATAATGCATTATACAGTGTTTTCAGGGTGAATCGTGAATTAACTAATGCTTCTAATATTGGTTTAATTGGAGCAAACCGTCTGTACAAAGGACTAAACAGGGGATCCCTGGGTCTGGCTTCGACTCTCTTTTTCACAAGATATCTCGGAATGACTACCCAATTGATAAAAAGTTATGGAGAATTCAAAACAGGTAGCTGGACATATTTCGTACGCCCTTCTTTCGACTCAAAAACCTCTCACTTTCATGTTCGCTACACCCATGTGGGTGAAAATGTAAAGGAGAATATGAATGCAATTGGCATGATCCGGGATGATAATAGAAGAGAATTTGACACCAATGTCAGGCACAAATTCTGGATCAACCGCTACGGACTCGAAGAAGTATCACCCAGTGTTAATTATAATATGTATTGGGGGATGTCAGGTATTTTAAGGAGCTGGGATATTGACAATAGTCTAACTACCAGTTTCCTGAAGAAGTGGAAATTAAAATTGAGCTGGTCAGAAGAATTTAAACGATTCGAAAAAGATTTCAGAAACCGGGATGCCTCTGGTACGCTGAGCTATGACAATAAAAGAGGCTTTTCTTTATCTACCGGATATGGAAAAGGATTCAATTACGACCGGGATTTACAGCATGCTTCCCTTGGTTTTGATGTAAAGATCCTTGATGGCTGGAATCTCTCTTACCAGATTAAAGGATATTGGTTTGATCCGGATAATGATGATGACAATACTGTTATTCATTATGTTCGATCCACTTATTACCTTAACAAGGATCTCTATTTTAAGCTCTTCTACCAATCGCGATATGATGTCACCGAGCGGGTTTTTAATCCTGATTTTGATCTCACACGCCAAACAGCTCAGTTTGTTTTTGTATGGCGCTTCCTCCCTCCTTTCGGATCTCTTCAATTGGCATACCAGCGAGGTGCTACTATTGTAACTGAGGATTTTAATCAGGATCAATCTCTTTTTGCAAAATTATCCTGGGTCTTTTAGAATCGTTCATGACTTGACTCAGGGTCTCGGTACCCGCGGATTCGTCAGGCCGAAGAAGGGTCTTATGAAGGAAATTCTTCTTATTAGTTCATAGAAGGCAAAACAGCATACAGTAGTAAATACAACAAGTGCGATAAACATCAACCATGTTGAAATATCCAGCCTAAAGAACAGGTATGAACCAAGGTATAGAAAAACCATGTGCAGAATATAAACAGGATAAGCAGCCTGGCTCAAATATCTGAGTGTTTTACCTGGATGATTAAGATATTTCCTTGCAAATGCAAAGATCGCAAAGATCCAGGTGCATGATTCTATAGCCATAAAGTAGCGAGGTGAATTAAGGTCGAATATTAGAACCCGAATTATAAACAGTGACACAGCTACCATCAGACTCAGATATTTGAATCTATCAAGATTCTGCCAAAAGGAAGACCCGGTAAATATTCCTATAAAACCAAACAGAAAAGCCAGTAGTCCAAGAACAAAACCATGCCAGGTAAAAGCATATGTGACATATATTTCAGGTCTTATCAGAATGGCTTCGAGAATAAAGAACACCACAATAAGCATAAGTCCTAAAGGATTGCTAAAAAGATTCTTCAATCCGGTAGCTACCTTCCCATTTGAATTTCTTTTCAAATAGAAGAAAAGAGGAGAAAGGAAGATCACATAAACAAAAATATTGCCTAAAAACCATAAATGACCGAAAGCGGGTGAATAGCCAGGATCCTGATTGTAATATTTCTGCCAAATGAATATATGGACAGGAACTATAAACATAATTCCAAATATTAATGGCAGCAAAATTCTTTTAGTTCTTTCAGCCAGGAGCTGTCTGATATTCCTTTTTCTAATGGCGAAACCCACTCCCATTCCAGATACAAAGAACAACAGAGGGATTCTCCAAATATTCAATATGCTCATGGGTATCCATAGAGACTCTAATGGTTTGTTACTCTGTATAAATCCGATGAACACGCCCCAGGGTTGAAAGGCGATTCCGATATGATAAATGATTAGTAAGCCAATTGCTATTACTCTTAACCAATCTATATCGTATCTTCTATCTGCTGTTATCATATACAAATACCGTTAATCTTGTCTATTTCAGCAAATCGGCAATCTGTGGCCTGGTATTTTCAATCTGGTTATAATCTAATTTCAAACCCAAAGGTCCAAGATCCTTACTGAAGATATCATAAATAAATTTAACCTTGCTAAATGGTCCGGCTACAGATTCCAGAGCCGTTGTTCCGTTATTGTTCCTTATATTTTTATCTGCACCTTTTGCAAGGAGCATTTCAACAATTTCAATACGACATAGAAATGCAGCACTGTGAAGAGCCGTTGAGCCTTCATTGTTTTTATGATTCACCTCAGCCCCCGCATCAATAAGAGCTTTGGCTACTTCAGTTTTGCCAAATACGGCAGCGGAGATCAATGGACTTGATCCAAGAGAAGCTTCCTTTGCATCCAGGTCTGAACCAGCCTTAATGTGTTGTTTAACGGCATCAATATCTCCAATAATAGTTGCTGTATGAATATCAACTGCCGGAGGCTTCGCGCTGCCGCTATTACATGATACTGTTGACAGAGCAATAACTATAAGCAATGTGATGCTTAATAACATAAATGTGTTTGTCTTTTGATTACGCATAATTAGAATGTTTTAAATTTGACTTTTCCCATGGTGTAAAGTACCGTCAAACTTCAATGCACAACATATCATCAATGAGGCCAATGATATCAAGTTTGGTTTAGTTGTTGTAATTATGACGCAAGAGTATAAATTATGACGTTTCTGTTGTATCCGGATTCATTATTCGTATCTTTTCCAATCAATTAATAATCATTCCGAGGATTAAAACGATGCCAGATATCCACTCAAATGAAGGTGACTTTTTAAGAAAGATTACAAGAATCATTGAGGAGAATATTTCCAATGCACAATTTGGAGTTTCTGAGCTGGCCCGAGAAACAGGAATGAGCCGTTCAAATCTTCTTCGCAAAGTTAAAGGTCTGACAAAAATTTCAGTCAGTCAATTCATCCGGCAGGTTCGTCTTAAACATGGTCTAGAAATGTTAAGACAGAAGTCCTATTCTGTTTCAGAAGTATCTTATATGGTTGGTTTTGGCAGCACATCCTATTTTGTCAAATGTTTTCGGGAGTATTATGGCTATCCTCCGGGAGAAGTTGGAAAGAGAGATGCTCATGAAGATGAGGCCAAACACAATATCCAGCCCGATAAGAATAGAGTCGTTTCAATACTTGGGCTTTTTTTCATTTTGGTGATATTTGCTGTGTTAGTGCTTGTTAAGCCTTGGAAAACTAAGCAATCCGAATTTGATAAATCGATAGCAGTTCTCCCTTTCCATAATGACAGTGATGACTCCTCTAACATTCACATCATAAATGGATTAATGGAAGCGGTTCTGACAAATCTTCAACAAATTGAAGATTTAAAAGTCGTAAGTCGTACATCTGCAGAAAAGTACAGGAACAATCCAAAAATAATTTCGGAGATCGCGAAGGAATTAAATGTAAGCTTCATAGTAGAAGGAAGTGGCCAGAAAATTGGCGATAAAATCCTATTGAACATCCAATTGATTGAAGCTGGAACTGACACACACTTGTGGGCAAAACAATATAACAGAGAAGCAAAAGATATTTTCGCGCTCCAAAGCGAGGTGGCAAAAAACATTGCGAACGAAATTCAGGTCATCATCACACCTGAAGAAGAAGAACGAATTAACAAAGTCGGTACACAGAATCTTGTTGCCTATGATCTTTTCTTAAAGGGTCTTGACCTGATGTATAAGGGTGGGAAAGATAATCTGGAAGAAGCAATCAAATATTATGAACTTGCCATACTGGAGGATAATAATTTTGCCCGTGCTAACGCCGGACTGGCCATTACATATTTCTTTCTGGATGCCAATCAAGTGGAAAAAAGATTCTCTGAGCAAATTAACAGCTATGCTGATAAAGCCTTGTTACTTGATCCCCAACTAGCTCAGAGCCTAATTGCAAAGGCTTTATATTACATGAACAATAATGAGAATGAATTGGCTCTCCCTTATCTGGAAACAGCTTTGAGGTACAATCCAAATTCTGCCCTGATCATTAATATTCTGGCAGATTATTATACAAGCATTGCTCCGAATACAGAAAAATACCTGGAATATGCACTTAAAGGAATTCAATTGGATATTGCTGCAAATGATTCAGCAACTGCGTGTTTCACCTATTTACACATTAGCAATGCGCTAATTCAATCTGGTTTTATCAATGAAGCTATTACTTACATAGACAAGTCATTGCAGTACAACCACGAAAATATTTATTCGGAGTATGTAAAAGCTTTCATTCTGTATGCCAGGGATAGGGACTTAATACAGTTAAAAGATCGTTTGATTGCAACTCTTCAAAAGGACACAAACCGACTGGATGTCTTGCAGGAAGTTGGGAAAATCAATTATTATTTGAGAGATTATGAGAGTTCATATCTGTACTATGAGAAATATTCCAATATTAAAAATGCCCTGAATCTAAATATTTATCCAGGGGAAAATGCAAAGATCGGCCTTGTGCTATCTGAAATAGGCCTGAGAGCTGAATCAGAAAAGACCTTCAGTGATTTTAAGGACTATGCAGATGAAGATAATTCTATATATAAACATTTAAGTTTGGCTGTTTATTATTCGTATAATAATGATATACAAAAGGCTATTAAACATTTAGAAATCTTCTCAGAACAGGACAATTACCATTTCTGGACGATTATTTTCCTTGGAATTGATCCTCTGGTGGATAATATGAAAGATCTTCCTGAGTTTAAAGAATTTATGAATCGAATCGAACTCAAGTTCTGGGAAAATCATAAGCATATTAAGGCAAGGCTGGAGGAGAAGAATTTGCTCCAATTCAAGTAAGATAAGCGGTCTGATGAATTAATTATTTCGCAATAATTATCATTTTACAGCTCTTTGAAACAGAGATTCTGGCGGACCTAAATACGACTCTTTAATGCCCCCCGTGTCGATAATTATTTTGTCAATAACTATCCCGGGATCTACCATCCATATTTTCAAGGTATGCTCTCCGGATTTTTGGATATTAAACTCTCCCCGGAGAAACATCAAATTATCCATCACATTCTTTTGGCCTCTCTTATACTTGACAAGCTGTGGCTCCCCATCATCAATAGTAAAGGCAAGAGTTAATCCATAATCGGCATTTATCGGATTACCCGGAGAGCAATTAAGCTGAATACCGGCTTCCCCGGTTGTGAATAAGTAGATATCGTATTCAATACATGGAGAATGAGTAAGTATTTCATCCGTATTGTTGCTGCGCTTAACATTTGAGGGAAGCACTGTCACTGAATTCCCACTTCGGCCCAAGCCCTGAATTATTTCCCACTCTGCTTCCTTTCCTCTTGTCTTTCTACTAAAGTGTTCTGCCTCAATCGAAATATATCCATTACTCTCGACAAATCCTTTTATCTTCTCCGGATTTGGGCTGACAGGATTAAACGCCGATATATTTAGCTCAAATCTCTTCCCTGAATCCTTTTCAGTATCTGTCAATTGATCAAAATCACGCCATTCATCATTGATTGCAGAAGACCAGTTGAACCATATCTTTCCCTCAATCCCGGATCCTTCCGGAGCTTTATCCCAATCGATGCTTACCCATATACGTTTCTCATCATATATCACACCTGACTCTTCTGATAGCTTTATCCAGTCGTCAGAAGTCCATGACGACCAATACACCGATCCATTACCAGTATTAGAAAGATCGATGAAGCCACGATCATTATTGTATACACTGAAGCCTGGCAGACTATCCTCTATCCCACCCTCCGGAAATATTTTCATCACTGGCACCCCTGCCCCGGAATATTGACTTAATGGTGGCATATCCCACTGATGCCACTGCCCTCCCCACGGGCCTGGCAATGAAGCCATATGATCCCATTTATCTCCAACTGTGATTAGTTCTCTGTTGTAATGATGAATAAGTGCATATATTTCATCTTCAGCCTGTTGCGCCCTGGCGGCATAGCTTGCCGCACTTGCTCGTTTTTGTTCTCCATAAACTACGCTTTTCTGGGCGTTGAGAATCTTAATATTCTGAAGAGCGGTTCCTTTCACGTTATACACAATCATCTGAAAGAAAGCATCTTTTGATTCATCAGGCAGTGAGCAGTATATCTGATCTACCTCTTTTATCAGGCTGTTGTAATTATCAATACGAATCTGAACCTCATCATCATAGTTATCCAGACTAAACCAATCCCATTTTAGCTCCTGTTTTCTTCCATTCCACATCATCATACTTTCGGGGCGACGTGCGTATCCCAGCTCATAGTGCCTTTGCATGACATCTGATATTGAACTTGCATATTCTATTCCAAACTCACGATCAGCCCATTGCTTTAGAAATTCTGATGAATTCTGATGATTCCATATATCAATATCCCAGGCCATCTGCATGAAATATTCGATATTAATTTCTGCCGGTTTAATATCTCCCACATTAACAATCCACAATTTATCAGCTCCAAAATCGTAGGCCTTCTTCATCTCATACCAGGTCAATCCCAATGGTGTGGTACAGGTCCAGGGATAGGCAGTAGTAGCACCATTGAGCCACTGAAAATGATAGTATATTCCCGAACCGCCAGAACGTTGCTGCTCTTTTTCGTTCGGTAACTGTCTGATATTGCCAAAATTATCATCAGGCCAACAAATTATCACATCATCGGGAACTTTCAGGCCCTGATTATACAGCCCTAAAACCTCAGTATAGGGGATGAGTACCTGAGGCACTTTAGTAAGATCTCTATTGACCCACTTCTTTAAAATACTTCTTTGATCGGTAAATATTTCCTCCAAAACCGGAACTGTTATATCACTGCCAGCCTCATCATCCTTGCCACGTTTTCCTATTGTATATATATTTTCATACTTCCCGTTAGCTTTAATTCTATCCTCCCAGTAAGTATAGATATGCTCTTTATTATTGACATAATCCCATGGTTCTCCGGGGTACTCAGTATCCCACTCAGCCCCACCGATATTATTTCTCAGCATAGGCTCGATATGAGATGATCCCATTATAATTCCGTATTCATCTGCAACAAGCTTATTTTCTTCGTAATAATTGAATGGAATTGTCTGCTGATGCATTGCAGGCCAAAGGATATTAGCCTTTAGTCTTAAAAGCAGTTCGAAAATTTTTCTATAAGTAGAAGGCCCGATTCCCTTACCCTCATCTGGCGCATGTGTATTCATTGCCCATGGCCGAAGCCCCCACATCTCATCATTAATGAATATCCCGCGATACTGTACTGAAGGTGATTTAAGGACATATCTCCCATCCCTAACAACAATTTCGTTCTTTTTCTTTGGAGGCATGTCAGCAAAATAATACCAGGGAGAAACGCCAATTTGTTTTGACAATTCAAAAACACCATACGCTGTTCCCCTTCTGTCGCTACCTGCAATTACCAATGCTTTTTTTACATCCGGGAGGGGATTATCAACTATTTCAGTAAGACATGATTCCCACTCCCCTTTTATCTCTTTTACATCAATTTTCCTGCTTGCAATAAGTTTCTTTATTATCCTGCTGTTTTCAATTGATCCCATAATAATGCAATATGGTTTGGCCTCGCTCCTATTAGCAACAATCGAGGGTTTATGGCCGCTAACTCTCTCAATATCATCAGCCAATAAGCCAGCAGAAAGCAAAACTGTTTTACTATCCTTGTCATCCACCAGAATATTTACCATAATCTCATTGCTGAGAATAGGAAAATCTGATGAATCAGGATGATCAGAAATAATACTTACAGGAAAAGCAGTCTGGGAAGCAAGAGAAAAAAACGCACCCATTGATATAAAAAGAAAAAATAATGATCTGAGCATGCCTCAAGATACTGATATTGTTAGAATAATATTCTATCCAATATTTGCAGATGAAAGCAACATTAATAATATAATCAAGCGGCAGTAACAAATTCATTAGCACAGAATCACTATCAACAGCATGTTCATCTTCCTGTCATCCATTCTGTAAGCTTTTTAATAAATTCAGTTTGTACGTTGCTCCAATCGGAATTTCAGCACTTCTGATTTTCATAGTATTACCAATCAATCTGTCAATTTTATTTTTAGCAACAATATATGACTTATGAACTCTAATAAACTTATTTACTGATAATTTTGCTTCTATCTCATGCATGGTCATTCGCACAATATGCTTGTTCCCGTCTGTAAAAATGTTGACGTAATTTCCATTAGCCTGAATAAATAGTATCTGATCAGTAATTATTCTTTCGGTAATAAGGTCATGAGATATAAATAAATAGCTTTCATCGCTTTGTTTAGTTCCATCCCTGATGATTTCATTTTCTGAGTTAACAGGCTTAACAAGTTTGTTAATCGCTTTAATGAATCTTTCAAATTCAATTGGCTTAAGAAGGTAGTCAATGACTGAATATTCATAACTTTCCAAAGCATATTCTGAAAATGCCGTTGTCAATATTACTTTTGGAGGAACAATTATCGTATCAAGCATCTTCAATCCTGATAATTCAGGCATTTGAATGTCTAAAAACACCAAGTCAACTTCATTACTCCTTAAATACGCTATTGCATCAATTGCATTATCACATTTAATTAACAACTCAAGCCATGCAACCTTTGAAATATATCTTTCAAGGACATTTTGCGCCAGTCTTTCATCATCAACAATTATACATTTAATCATTAGGTAATACTCAATTTTACCATAAATATCTTGTTATGGTTAGTTATGTTTAATTTATGATGTTCAGGATACAATATTTCCAGTCTTTTTCTAACGTTTTCAATTCCAGTTTCACCCTCCTTTATAATATCCGATTGTTTATCAGGAGGAATAGAGTTTGAAGCCTCAAAATATAATTTCCCATCATTGATCCTCAATAATAATTGAATAATATTATTCTCACTATTCAGACCAATTCCATGTTTAAAACAATTTTCGACAAATGGGAAAAGTATGAAAGGAGTAATAGTAAATGACTTATCAATGTCATCTTTTTTAAAAACAATTTTGCATGAATCTCCTAACCTGAACTTTTCCAACTCAATATAATCTGAAATAAAATCTATCTCCCGGATGACTGCGACTTTCGTCTTTTGTGAATGTTCTAACTGATATCTAAATAGTTTTGAAAGAAGCAATATTGCCTTGGATGTATCCTCAGATTTGTCAATTGCCATTGAATAAATGCTATTAAGGGTATTAAATAAGAAATGAGGATTAATTTGCCCCCTCAATATTTCAAGCTCAGCTGCAATTTGCATGGATTCTGTCTTTTTCAATTTCAGCTCAGTTTGTGCCTGTATTGCATTAGCTTCTTCAATTCTGAGCTTACTATTAATACTGTCTCTAAAGTTTTTTATCCCCAGGGTCACAAGTACAAATAATAAGGGGAAAGCCAATGATCCCAACTGATCACCTGGATTATTATAAAGATTATCAGCTGCAATCTCACCGAGAAGACCAAAGAAAGCTACATTTGTTATAGCAAACACAAAGTATAGCAAGTACTTACCATGAACATAATACTTATTAAAGAAGTAAAAATTTATATACACCGGAGGAATTACCGGCAAGAAGATTAAGGCTGATATTAACATGGATTCATCAATGCTATTTGTGAAGCTTAATATCACTGATAACATCAGGAACAATGTCAACCAGGCAATTACCTGCAAACGGCAAGTTTTTCCCAAGTTTTTCCCTCCATTCTTATTAGTCATTTTCAAATTTACGGTAATATCTTTTCATCTTTCTAACATTTGTGATGAATTCAGTTCATCACCCATACAAGGCATTAATCACAATTTGCATTACTAGGTCACATAAAAACTGTTAATGGTGGTAGTTGACCGAAATTCGTTCCATTATTAATCAAGTAGAAAAAGCAAATCATGAAAACGAATAAAATTAAAAGTTTAAAGCGCACAACTAAAATCCTCAGCTGCATACTATTAATGATCTTTATGTCTAGTCATTATTGTAATTCACAGTCTATTCAGGAAGAAGTTGAGGCCTACATGCAGGTTCAAAGGAAACTAGATAATTTCAGTGGAAGCATTCTGCTTGCCAAAGACAATGATATTCTGTTCAGCAAATCTTATGGAATGGCTAGCTATGAGCATAATGTTAAAAACACACCCCAAACAAAATTCAGAATCGCTTCAATGACCAAACAATTCACAGCAATGGCTATCATGCAACTGTGTGAAAAGGGTTTCCTGGATATTAATGACAAATTGTCGAAATTTATTCCTGATTTTCCTCAGGGAGATGACATTACAATACATCAATTACTTATACATACATCTGGCATTCTGGATTTTCTATACACCACAGAATATCAAAATATTAAAACAGTCAAAACCCCTTTGTCTGACATTATTGATATTATAAAAGCTCAGCCTTTGGAATTCTCTCCAGGTGAAAGAACTGAGTACAGTAATTCAGGATATGTTATCCTGGGTTATATAATTGAAGAAGTATCCGGTTCTAGCTATGAAGACTACCTTCATCAAAATATCTTCGGGCCCCTTGACATGGGAAACACCTGTTGTTCTGATTATAATGACATTATTATAAACAGGGCATCTGGTTACTCTGTTGGACATGATGGAATTATTAATGCTGATTACACAGATATGTCATTTGCAGATGGATCAGGATGGCTGTACTCAACGACAGAGGATCTTTATCTGTGGGACAGGGCTTTATATACGCAAAAAATACTTAGTAAGGATTATATGGAAAAAATCTTCACTCCTTATAATGAAAAAAAAGGGTATGGCTGGGTTATATCGGAAAAAAATGGTAGGAGAAAAACATCAGCCAGTGGAAGGGTTGAAGGATTCCATACAAGAATATTAAGATATCCTGATGAAAATGCCTGCATTATAGTGTTAAGCAACTATTATCACGGCAAAGTTTCAACAATAAGTAAAGATCTTGCTTCAATTATGTTTGGCGATGAATACAAAATACCGGAGGTTAAACAATATATTACAATTACAGGCGACGACCTCTTTGATTATGCAGGTAATTACGAATTTGAACCAGGCAATAATCTCAAAGTGCTGGTTGAGAATGGTAAGCTGTTAATGGCTCCTCCAGGACAGCCCCTGGTTGAATTATTTCCGGAATCTGAAACAAGATTTCATATTAAAGCATTTGACGCATATCTTGAATTTCAAAAAGATGAAAAAGGAGTTATTAAGGAGTTAGTTTTTCTCATTGGTGGTAATAAAATGAAAGCCCGAAAGATTTAAGCAGGACGTATTAACAATCAACAAAATGAAACTAAGACTAATATTCACCATCCTTTCTGTATTCTTCGCATTGAGTCTCGTTAGTGCCTCAGAGTATCGCTCGCATGAAAAAGTTAAATTTCCGGAAACACCAGCTGGTATTCGCGCAAAAGAAGTCATGGATTTAATAAATTCAGGAAAACCAGACGAAATTGAGAAATTTGTTAATGGAAATTTTGCAGTAGCATTTAGGAATGCTTTCCCCTTAGATCAACATGTCGGTATAATCGTCCGAACACATGACCTCAATAAGAAGCTGGAACTCAACAAAATTGAAACTTCTTCGGAATATCGAATAAGCTGTTTGCTACTTTCCCCTTCAACAAGCCAATTACTCAGTCTGGATCTGCAAACTGAAGAAACTGCACCAAACAGAATTACCCGTATGGGTTTTCGTCCTGGCGGAGTTTATGAATCATCCTCTGCTAAAAAAAGGTCACCTCAGGAAACTACCGAAACTGGCAAAAGCAGCAAGAACAAATCAAGGGCACCAAAAAGCATCTCACAAAAAGAACTAACTAAGATTCTTGATGAATTTATTGATCAACTCGTAGAAAAAGATGAATTCTCAGGAACAGTATTAGTGGCAAAAAAAGGCAAACCAATATACTCAAAAGCGGTTGGGTATGCACATCAAGGATTTAAAGTACCCAATAAACCAGATACAAAATTCTGTTTGGCTTCCATGAATAAAATGTTTACCGGAACTGCCATCATGCAACTTGTTCAGCAAGGTAAATTAAATCTTGATGATAAAGTTGGAAAGCATCTTCCAAATTATCCAAATGAGGATATCAGAGATAAGGTAACTATCCATCATTTGCTAACGCATACTTCTGGAATGGGGTCATACTGGCGTGAATTTTTTGAGTCACCAAAAAAATCTGAGATTAACACGGTATCTGACTACGATAATCTTGCAAACGGAAACCCTTTGCTCTTTGAACCTGGTGAAAGATTTGAATATAGCAATTGTGGACCACTAGTTTTAGGGTTGATAATTGAGGAAATTGCGGGCTTAAGTTATGATGAATACATAAGAAGATTTATAACCGGACCAGCAGAGATGGGAAATACTGATTGTTACAATATCTCTGAATCGATTGATAATCTCGCTATTGGATACACTAATGGTAGATCAGTGGGAAGATCATTTAATCCACGGAGGAATAATTTGTTTATGAATCCTGTTAAAGGGGGACCAGCAGGAGGGGGTTACTCAACCGTTGAAGATCTTTTAAAATTTGACCTTGCATTGCGAAATAATATTTTGCTCAATAAAGAAAATTTTGATATAATGACGACAGGAAAAGTAAACAGAAATGAGACAAATAAGTACGCCTATCTCTTCACGGAAAAATTTGTTAATGGTGAGAGAATTGTTGGTCATAACGGTGGTACTGCTGGCTTAAACTCTCACCTGGCAATGTATATGAATTCAGGATATACTGTTGCAATAATGTCTAATTATGATCCTCCTGCTGCTGAAAAATTAGCTCAAAAAATAGAGAATGTCTTATCTTACCAGTAATTCTCATTAAGTAAAGGTGGTATAATATGAAACAGAATATTATTAGAATAGTTACAATACTTTTTCTGAGTATTAGTTCTCAGCTAATGCTGGCTCAGGCTGATGGTGAGGCCTTAGAGATTGGTACGTACAGGAAATTACACTCAGAGGTATTGAATAAAGACAGGTTACTACTTGTTCAGCTACCGGATGATTATGAATCAACCGACAAGGAATACCCTGTGATCATTAAGTTATTTGGTACGCACCCAGAATATTTTGCTCATATAAACAGCACACTCGACATGCTTTCCTCCAGGGGATTAATCCCTCCCGCTATCTTTATTGGAGTGGATCAGCATGGACACGGTGAAGTTATTCCACCCATGGTACCGTCAACTCAATATCCACATGAAGGAGATAAATTCCTGCGTTTTGTTAAGAACGAATTAATCCCTTTTATCGACGAAAATTATCGGACGAATAAATTCAGGATATTAATGGGGAGTTTCGATTGTGGATTATTTGGGCTTTATTCATTAGTTAATGAACCCGAACTATTTAATGTATACTTGATCAACAGTCCTGACAGATACGGAGGTAGTAGTCAATTTCTTGAGAATATTGAAGGAGTGATTGACTCTCTTGATTTAATAAATCGGTTTCTCAACATCTCCTATGGAGCATTTGAACCAGAGGCAATCAGGCAATCCACCCAAAAATTGATAGAATATTTCGAACAAAAGACTCCGAAAGGATTATTATTTTCGACCAATTACCTGGAGAATCCTGATCATGATGGTTTAACACCATACATCTACTGCAAAGGTTCAATGCTTAATATTTTTCACGGGTATACATGCCCGGCTGAAATTGCAGCAAAGGGTTTAGACAGCTTGGAATCATATTATAATAGGTACTCAGAGAAGCTTGGATACCAAATTGAAATTCCGGTTCGCACACTGGATCATTCAGGGAATAGTTTATTGGGGGCAGGAAGATTGGATGAGGCAGAAGAAGTATTCAAAAAGATGATCCAAGAGTATCCAAATTCAATCGAGGGCTATTTTCGTATGGCCGACCTAACCCGTTTCTTAGAAAGGTATAAAGAATCAGCAGCCTACTATCAGAAATGTCTGGATTTTAACCCAAACATTGATATCGCCCGCATTAGAAAAAAACAAGTTGAAGATCTTATTAACCGTTAATCAGCATTCAAAATAAGATTTAGATAACTCTGAATAAATCATTTTGATATTAATCGCAAGATGTTAGAACATTGAACATGTCACCATCTAAATCCCTTGAATGTATTGAGCAGAAGTTGTATACCGGATATTTTGTTTGAGCTCCTGATCAGAATCAGGATGGCTGGCCAATAGATTTTCAAAAAGCTGAAGTAATTTTGATTTAGTTACTGTTACTTTTGTGTTGCTTCTGATATCCCTTAAATCAATGAAAAAGCTGGTGAAAACATCCGGCAGGTCTGTAATAATATCTGTATTCAGATAATTTGCCTCATTGAAGAGATTGTGATAATTTCCTTTTGTCTTACTGATGAAAAATGAGTTCTTTTTCAGATCAGTAATGGAAGAAGTTTTCTCGCAATTCGCAATACAACTATTATCAATTACATTTTTTTCACATTCCGTAACCGGGTGAAAGAGACATTGCCTGCTTGTCATCATAACAAGAGGGTGATAAATACTATAGTACAGATCAAAATCCTCTGGCTTTTTAATCTTCTTGATCTGGAAGAGCTTGATTTCGTTAGAAATAAATGCACCTGAACACTTAAACTGTTCTTTTAAGGCCTTCAAAGTATATGAATTTACAGCATTCATAAAGGGTCCGGCAATCCATGGAATTCCCTTTTGGTAAGCCTCGTATGCAATTCCGGTATTATTGGTAACAATATGATCTGCTTGTACATTTTTAAGAAACTCTTTTGCAGCAAGGAAGTCATCACCGATTAATACTGAGGGGAACCAGGGAAGCAATCTTTTATTTCGTTTAAAAAGTTCGGCGTGCTTAGAAAATTCATTTCTGAATCCATCCGGCAGGTGATAATAAATATTTGAAGCAGTACCTGCACAGAGTTCAATATCCTCAGAAGAAGAGATAAGTACAGAAAGTTTTGCTTTGGGAGCAGGCTCAGAATGTTTTTGCAGAACTGGAATGTGCACAGGAGACACATATTCTCTTCCGCCATTGAGAGTAAGCAAGAGCTTATTTCTCAGAGCAGTAAGGGCGGAAAATGGAAAATACAGATTGGCTGGTAAATTTTCGAAATCAACACTTTCAATATAGTATCCGCTTTCGTTCAGGGCATTTAATCTTTTCAATAGTATCTTCTGACTCAGGATCTCGTTCCCCTTGTTTGCCAATCTGATCTCTGAAGACACTATAAATGATTTATCAGGAGTTTTAAGCACTACTATTAATGGCCTGCCGGATTCCCCAGAAACGCTAATTCTCAGCGCTATTTTATTGATACTAAACGATTCAATCTGATTCTGAATATATGTCCTGAGGGCAGCTTTTTCCTTGAATAATTTCTCTTCGTCCTCAATAGTTCCTGCCAGATGTTTTAAAGAATGACTCATCGGATTATCAATAAACATTTCTTTATCAATGCTTCCCCTCAGATAGGCATTGGTAAAATCGCGGTTAAAAACTTTATATAGCTCAGAATTGTCAGTACTCAGTTTCTTCCCTGACTCGTAATTATCAATTTGCTTTCTCCATGCATTAACAACGGTATACACATATTCGAAATCCTTAATTCTTCCTTCGATCTTCAAAGAAGACACTCCTGTGCCTGCCAATTCTTTCAAATCATAATAGGCTGAATTATCTTTAAGATTAAGAGGATAACGCCTGCCTGCAGCAGTGGTTTCATACGGATCCCGACAAGGTTGACTGCATGCCCCTCTGTTTCCTGATTTTCCTGCAATAACTGAACTCATATAACATATACCTGAGAATGAGATGCAGTATGAACCGTGAACAAAGACTTCAGTGTTCATCCCAAGCTCATGCCCGAGGTATGTCAGTTTTTTTATCTCATTAAGATTCAATTCTCTTGACAGATTAACCCTGGTGACTGCTAGTTCATTCAGGAATTTTAACTGGCCTTCATTATGAGTAGTAAGCTGGGTAGATGCGTGAATTATCAGTCCTTTGTAATGGTGAGACAGTATATATAGCAATCCCAGATCCTGCACAATAACACCATCGATGCTAGTATTGACTAATCTGTTTAATAATCTGATCAGGTCTGGAATTTCACTTTCCAGGATGAGGATATTAAGAGTTAGAAAGATCTGGCAATTGTTTTGGTGAGCTAATCTCAATAAACCCTGTAATTCATCAAAGCTTATATTAGCCGCCCGGTTTCTTGCATTGAATTTCATCAGGCCACAGTATATTGCATCCGCTCCTGCTACGATAGCAGCTTTTATAGAATCAACATTTCCTCCTGGTGCCAGTAATTCGATTTTCTTATTCACAGGATCAAATATAGTATAATGGTAGTCATTTGACTTTGTGAGAAGGCTTGGCTTACGCAGCTTATTACCATTATGTGTCATAATCGAAAGTAACATCTGAAAATGGATTCAATAATCATTCTCATTTGCAATTTACTATCTGAATTAACATGGCATTAACAATAAGGGCCTAACATTCACATTGTTTAACACAAAACCCATGTAACGAAATTCATGTAGCGGCGTCTTATATATGAAAACATTTTAACAACAGGAGGAAATAAAAATGAAAAATCTGACAAGCAAAATAAGCGCCCTGATCATTATTCTCGCTCTAACTTTCGGAACACAAGCAAAAGCAGAAAAAGATTCTGCCAGCCCCGATAAGAAAGAAACTGTACGTGTTAAAATGCATGCCCCACTTTTAAAGTTCATCCTTGAAGTATTTGAACTTAATGAAACAGATGTTGTTGTCCTGAATCAGCAGTTTGACGAGCTTGAAGGGATAACAGTTTGTTATTATGAACAAGATATAGAGTTAGTCATCGACAGTGACGCCATTGAAATATTAGATTTTTACAACGAGTATCATGCCAATCCTTTTGAAGACTGGATGTTTGATGAACTGATAGAGGAAGAAGTTGAGCCCATTGAAGACTGGATGTTTGATGAACTGGTAGAAGAAGAAGCTCAGCCTTTGGAAGACTGGATGTTTAATGAACTGGCCGAGGAAGAAGAAGAACAGCCAATAGAAGAGTGGATGCTAAATGAACTAGTGCTTGAAGAAGAAGGTCAAGCCATTGAAGACTGGATGTTTGAAGAGCTGATATCTGACGAAGAAAACCAACCCCTTGAAGATTGGATGTTTGAATAAGAGCGCAAGTAACAATAACCTGTTTTAGGCTTAGCTCTACCGTTTGTAGAAATTCTTGACTAAGTTTCTCAGATAACCAAATGAGATCAATCCGAAGATTGTCATAATAAGTTCAAGTCGGTTCTCCATCTCAGAACTTAAGATCTCCAATTCTTTCATCAATTGATTTTATTGTATTGTTTCTCTCGACTGATTTATCTATATTCACAAACTTTTTTTACAGGAATCACTATCTATTCATACCTAACTTAAAATCCTTTAATATGAAGAAACTTTATTCTATTGTTATTGCATTACTTTTTATCACACAATTAGGTTTAAATGCCCAAACTCTATTAGCAGAATATCCTTTGGTAGAAGATGGAGTGGATGCTACGGGAAAAAATACGGACATGACTATTAGTAAGGCATCTTTCCAAAATGACGGAATCTATTCTAATGGTATTTACTACGGCAGTGATACCACTGGCTCATATATTTCAACACCCCAAATTGAAGGTTTTAATTTTGATGACCTTACAATCAAAGTAGATTTCTTTATTGATGAATATCCAGAAAATAATATTCCGATTATTATGGCTGGAACAAGTTGGCGCTGGTTAAGTGCCTGGCTTGACGGAGATAAAATAGCACTTAAAGTTAATAATGGTAGTTTTTATGTTGTAAGTGATGTTGTTATCCCCTTGAATCAATGGCAGACTGTATCAATAAGTTACAGCAAAGCTGAAGGAGAAGCAAAGCTCTACCTGGGTTCTACCCTTGTAGTAACCATTGAGGTTGAAGAGATTACGAATGGTGGTAATGCCCGATTAGTAAACTCAGATGGCGGTATTGGCAAGGCTTATAAAGGTTACTGGAAAAACCTTAAGGTTTATGATGCTGCAAGCGTTGCTAATATTGAAGCCAATCTTATGGATAACGTTAGCATTAAACCACTTGGTAATCAAATTCAGATTGTTGTACCTTTTACTAGTGGTGATGTTAATTTACAGATGTTTGACATGAGCGGCAGAAATATTGGCGAATTTAATCTTAATCAGGGTAAGACCTTTCTTAATACCCCAAAGGGTAATAATATTATAATGTTTGTGCTTACTGACAATAAAGGAAATCGTTTGGCAAGAAAGCATGCTTTAAATAATTAGAGTCTGACGAGAAAGAATATTAAAGGCATAGTGAATTAGTCACTCTGCCTTTTTTTTATTTACTATATTAGTTTATGCTTTTCCGACAATTAACAAGACGAAAGATCACCATATCAGGATCTGTGATTATTTTGACAACTTTACTGTTGTTTGTAACACTGGGATCATGCAATGTATCATATCTCACTCAAGCGATGGCTGGGCACTTTCGTATTATGAATTCAAGGAAATCTATCTTGAAGATCCTTAAGACTAATTATTTGGACAGTAATTCCAACGATAAGCTTAAGATGGTTTTGGATATCCATGAATTTGCTATCAGAGAATTGGGCTTGCCAGATAACAAAAGTTATACTGTGTATTCAGAGTTAAAAGAGCAATATCCTGGTTGGAATGTTTATTGTGCCCCAAAATTCTCTGTTGAGCCCAAAACATGGTGTTATCCTATAGCCGGATGTGTGGTATATCACGGATATTTTAAAAAGGAAAAGGCTGTTGAATTTTCTGAAAAGATGGAGAATGAGGATTTTGATGTTTATATGGCCCCATTTAGCGCATACTCCACCTTAGGTTGGTATAATGATCCCATATTGAGCACACATTTACGCTACGATTCTATTAATCTGGCCGGACTAATTATCCATGAATTAGCACATCAGCAGCTTTATGTATCCGGAGACTCTCAATTCAGTGAGGGTTTTGCAGTTACTGTGGAGCGAGCAGGAGTTTTACACTGGTTAGAATCTCTGGGCAGAGCAGACCAGATGGCTGAGGCGATACAAAGATGGGATTATGAAGATGAAAGAGTTGAGATAATTCTTGAAGCCCGCAATCATTTGAATATTATTTATCAAAGCAATAGAGATTCCATTTCAATGTCACATGAGAAAGACTCCACTTTGCATGAGCTACAGAAAGTACTTAACATTGACCGAAGAGAGCTTAATAACGCCTTTTTTGTCCCCGTGAGCACCTACCATTCCCGTGTACAGGAATTTCAAAGTATACTGGATTCATGCAAAGGAAATTTCAGGGAGTTTTATGATCGAATGGAAAATGCGAAGTAGTCCGGAGTCCGGAGTCCGTTTTTTATACTTACCAACTTTTGCACCTTATAAACTATAGACAGTTAAAACCGTGTGGATTATCAGGATAATTCGTTTCATGAATGAATACGGTATCTGCATTATCGCTGGTAACCTTCCAACTTCAGAGAGTGATAAAAAACAGAGTTCTGACTCTATTTGGCATCATATGTCAAAGTTAAGGCTAAACTAGGACGCAGGTACAATTCCCCGTCATTTTCCGGATCACCCCAAAACTCATGATAGAACAGTGTTATAGTCATTCTGTCGGGCGATATTTCCCGGATCATCGCCGTGGTTGTATAGTCTTTCAGACCGATAAAACCACCCCCATCAAAGGTAATGTAGTCCACATTTTCATATTCTATCGTTTCAGGAATACCAGGCTTGGGTCCGATATCAACATCCTCATCATATACAGTTTCAATGCTTAAACCCTCATTTTCAGACAGAGACCATGTGGCAGATTCCGGATTTGGACTGCTTATCTGAAAGAATCCATAACTGGTTGTGTGTACTATATCACCAGGATCAACCTCTAAAGAGCTATAGACCCAGGGTGACATCACATCTCCATTTATATTATCAAGTGAATAGCGGCCATCAAAATAAAATGTGTACTCATTGTCATATTCATCAGGTAGTCCGATGAAATCTAGCATATCGACGACAGCAGGAAATATATTAGGCACGAGATCCACTTTTATATGGCCCACTCCATTGGAGCCTCCCGGAGTTCTGGATAGCACCCATGTTTTGCCGTTTGGAGCATCCTCTCCTCCGGACAAAAGATCCATAATTGTAGCTATGGCTACAGCTTCTGTTTTTATAGTCTCTCCTCCCTCACCTGTAACAGTGCACACAATTGTATAATCTCCACCCATTGCATAAGTGTGGGTATGGCTTCCCACAGAGTCAGATACCGTACCATCACCATAGTTCCACAGCCAGGTAACTGAATCTGGTGATTCGGCCGCAATATTTATGTTAAATCCATCAACGGTAATATATATATCAAGGATTGGTGGAGGTATTTCTTCCTTACAAGCTGTGATGCAAATACCCAAGATCAGGATCAATCCTAATGTTAAGAAACTCTTTAATAATCCTTTGTATTTCATAATCAATAACATTTAAAATAATAGTGAATATAACAATATCTAATAAAACCTGATAGATTATCATTGAATATCTCGGGTATCCCACCATACTTTTGTATCAATTCTATCCTCACCACCTTGTAAGCGACTAATTGCTTCATCTAAGTGGTCACCGTTAATGGATCTCTCCTTTGTAACGGGATAAGAAACCCTTGAAGGCATATATCCGTTTGTGATTCCCTGGGAAAACTCCGGATTGGTTCTTTGAGGGATCACAGGATATCCGGTACGGCGAATCGTGCACCATGATTCAAAGGCATTGGGAAGGCTGGCAATCCACATCTGTGTAGAGATTTGTCTGAACATATTCTCCTGGTCTCCATAAAGAGTAGCTTCTTCCTTCTCAGTCAGGTAGGTGTCGATGGAATCAGCATCAATATTCCACTGTTCCATTGCGAGTTCTATCGCTGTTTGATACATTTCATTTGCATCACCACCAGCCCCATTTAAACTAAACAGAGCAGTTTCTGCCCTTAGCAACCAGATCTGTGCAGCAGTGATCAGGTAGATGGGTTGATCTTTTGCGAAAAAAACTCCTGTGGGAATGGAAGCATTTTTCTTGTTAAAAGATGAGAAGGCTTCATCGGTCAATCCATTGGGCATGCCCTGATATTCTCCATCACGGTTCTTTGTTGCAAAAAATGACAAGCGCGGGTCACCTGTATCTTTCAAATTATTAATGAACTTCTCAGTCCAAACAAGATTATAGATACCTTCCTGGCTGGACTTCCATGTCCAGTACCAAGGATTATAGAGGTCGCTTTTACCATCTGAAGTTTCCAGTGTGGGATTTTGGTCATTGCTTTCAATTAAGGGTAGGGAAAGAGACTCAGCTATAATGGGTTCATACTTCCCGGGGTCAGCAAATCTGGCCCTCATAGCAAGATGCAGCCTAAATGAATTGGCAAAACGAAGCCATTTATCAATGTCTGCTTTAAAAATTGGGTCAATATTAGAAGCATAAATTTGCCCGGCTGCTCCCGACTCTTTAAGAGTAATCATACAGTTTCTTAACCTATCGACCATATCGGCATATATATCCTCCTGTTTATCATATTCAGGTTCCTCTATGCCATATTTAGCCATCCCTCCTTCGCTGTACGGAATATCACCAAACATGTCTGTTAATCTGGAAAAACTAATGATCGCAATGATCTGAGCCTGCGCATGATGCCATCTATTCTCATACTCTGCACCTTCGGAAGTCAGCTTAAGAACTTCAATAGCATTACGTATGGATGAATTGTACACTCCGCTGAAAACCCCTTCAGGATAATCCTGGGTTCCGAATCCATTATACTTGTCAATTTCACGTACCCAATTATTGGAAATATAGACATGGGCATACTGACCTCCAAAATCTACCTGAATACTACCCTGAGCATCATTGAATGCACCTCTTACTGCACTTGTAAAAAGATACTCATCAGGAAGACCTGTTAACCTGTTGGGATCTGTATTCATCTCTTCCCATCGCTCTGTACAGTTAGCTAAAGCTACAATTGCAAGGGCTAGTATCAATATAACTTTAACTGGTTTAATCACACTAATTATCTTGTTCATTGGTCAGATGGTTGACAGTTTTAAAAATTCAGGTTCACACTAAAACCAAAGCTTCTAGAGCTGGGCATCGGGTTCAATACAAATGCATTTCCAATACTTCCCGAATTGAATCCCGATTCAGGATCATAATCCCCCGATGCATTATAAAAGAAAAACAAATTTCTTGCTATGAATGAAATATTTACGCTTTCGATAAATGATCCAATTAACCAGTGCCTGGGTAAATTATATCCCAATGACAACTCTCTCAATCGAACATTGGTGGCATCAAGAATATAATCTGAAACAATTTTTTCAAAATAGATTACAGTTACATTTCGCAACATGGGTTGAACTGCTACATTGTTAGCTTCTCCGCTTTCTTCATTTACTCCTTCTTCCACATATCCTTTTGGAACCACTCCTGGTATTGGTGTTCCATATAGAAGACCTTCGTGTGTTGAGTACCATTCCTCTCTTCCTCTCACAGACCCAGGGGATCTGCCAAACAAATCATGATATAAATCCGTCGCTGAATAATACTCCCCTCCCAACTGAAAGTCAATTAAAAAGTTCAGGTTAAAGTTTTTGTAACTTAGATGATTAGATAAGCCTCCCATTAAATCCGGATTAATATCTCCCAGTCTTTTATACTCACTTCTTATCGGATAGCCATACTTATCAATAAGCTTTTGACCTTCTTCATTGCGGGCATAATCATATCCGTATATGGAACCATAAGGATCTCCCGGCCGAAGCTCAACAAAGGCAAAACCTGTAACAGCTGAGAGTATAACTCTTCTGTCAACACCCTGATACAGGGAGACAACATTACTTATATTTTTAGAAAAATTTAGTGACAAATCCCAATTAAAATTAGCCTTAGAGATGGCTGAACCGCTTAATAATACTTCAAAGCCATGGTTTCTAACTTCTCCTGCATTTACCATAATAGAGCCAAACCCTGATGAAGGTGCCAGTTCAACAGGCATAATCTGGTTTTTTGAAGTACCATCGTAATATGCAAAATCAAATTCCAGCCTGTTCTTAAAGAAACCAATATTAGTACCAAGCTCCCATGAATCAGTAATTTCAGGCTTAAAGTCCTGAAAAGCCAACCTACCGCTCATACTACCTATGGGATACGAAAATGAAGATTGCCCCACACTATAATAGTTTGTGGTTTGATAGGCTCCTGCATCATTACCAATTCTTGCTATAGATGCTCTTACTTTACCTTTTGAAAAAACGGATGATTGAATATTAAATGCTTCTGTAAACAGGAAACTTAAGTTTCCTGAATAGAAGCTGTATGAATTATTATCAGCAGGTAAGGTAGATGACCAGTCGTTACGATAAGTGAAATCAAAATACAGGTAATTTTTAAAAGAAATCATCCCTATTTCGTAAAGAGATAATACCTCTTTCTGGTTAAAGCCTTCCCAGGTAGAATAGTTTTGGAGGTTACTCATATGATAGAAAGCGGGTACTTTCCAGTCACTACCACTCTGTCCGATGCCTTTCCATTGATTGTAACGGTGATTACCACCCATACTAAGACTAATTTTAACACTTTCGCTAAGCTTTTGCTTGAAAGTAAACAGAAAATCATTGTTCCATTCGTAACTATTGCTGAAACTCTGATTCATGTTACCCTGGAAAGAACTATGATTACTACTTCCACCGGCAGCATACTGTTTCTCATTACGACTGGTAAGATCAAGACCGGAACGAATAAGAAGATCAAATTTTTCAGAGAGATTAAATTTCAAGGAGACCAATCCCTGAAGACGATTTTTTTCGTCATTATTCTTTTTATTTTGCATGGTCCAGTACGGATTCGATACTGTGCGGTCCCATGCCCACTGTTCAGAACCATCAGAAGCCATTGCATCATCCTTAACTGTTTCCAGAACTACGTTACTTGGAAGTGCTCCGAGTGACCATCCGGCATTAGCAGGATCCTCTGCAAGATAAGGACGGTTGTTCACTATATTATGGATATAATTAATCTTTGTATCCATCACTATACCTTTGCCGAATTTTGAAGAACTATGGAGGTTAATGGTTTGTTTCTTCATATCATTGTTTGGAAACATACCTGAACTATTCTGATTGGTAAGCGAAGCTCTGAATGTGTAATTTTCATTGCCGCCATCAAATGCAACTGTATTCATCAAGGTGTGTCCTGTGCGATAAAATTCCTTGAAATAATTAGTTTGACCTTCATAAGAGACCTCATTTCCTAACCAATCTTCTTTTAATGAGCCGTCCATTTTGCTACCCCAACTCCAGATCCATGGCTCTTCACCCCTAATATCATGTATACTTCCATAGACTTCGGTAGGATACCTTCCAAAGGCTCCTTGTCCGTACTGATTCTGAAATTCAGGAAGTTTCATAGGGTTTTCGGCCATAAAACTTGAATTATAGGATATTCCCAGTCCTTTACGTTTTCTTCCCTTTTTTGTGGTAATAAGAATGACACCATTAGCACCACGAGAACCATAAACAGCAGCAGCACCGGCACCTTTCAGTACACTCATGGATTCCACATCCTCAGGGTTGATGTCGGATAGAGCGTCTCCTTTATCGGTGCCTCCCCATTCACTTGCTCCTCCGTAAGATCCCCCACTCACAGGGATTCCATCAATAACAATGAGAGGCCGGTTTCCGCTTGCTAAGGAAGATACTCCTCTTAAAACAACTCTTGAAGAACCATCAATACCTGAAGGAGTGCTTGAAATATGCAATCCGGCAACTTTACCAGCCAGTGAGTTAATAGGGTTATTTTGCTTTACCTGGTTAATTTCTTTGCTGTCAACTTGTGTCAAAGAGTAGCCCAGAGAACTTTTTTCCCTTGAAATATTCAAGGCTGTAATGACTACTTCTTTGAGCGTTTCAGAGGATCTTTCTAAGGACACCCTTATATCTGTGAGCCCGCCTGAAGGTAACTCGATCATATTATACCCAATAAATGAGAAAACCAGGATTGTTTCACCACCAGGCGCAAGTATATTGAATCTACCATTCATATCCGTTGTTGTACCGGTAGATGTCCCTTTTATAAATACATGAGCCCCCGGAATGGACTCTCCATTCTCTGATGCAATTACCTGGCCTGAAACCTCATGCTTTTCAAAACCCTCAATAGTTGAAATAACGACCAACTTTCCTTCTAAGATCTGGAATAGAAGTTTTGTATCCATTAAAAGAGAATCCATAACCTGCAGAATATTTACTCTTCTTAATCGTAAAGAAACTTTTTTATCTAAAGCAGGAATATCATTATTATAAAAGAAACGGAATTCACTGTGGTTCTGAATATCCTGAATAGCTTCCCTAAGTGATACATTTTCCAGACGTACAGTGACAGAAGAGTCCTGTTGCGCAAACATTCCTGATGGCACAAAAATCAGAAAAACAAGTGCTAAGTATAAATTCCTCATTGATTTGACAGTTACTCAATAAATGACAGAACAGGTTTTGGCTGTTTTTATCTTCTTTTCACAAGAAATAGCTCCATAGATAGCTATATACATTGTGTCTCATATGGTAAATTTAATAATAGTTCTTTACTAAACAGTATAAACTCATTCACGACTGTAGCAATCCCTGAGTATAAAATGCAGAACTTTTGCATAGGAATGAACTCCCAGCTCAAAATCATGAAACAAAAAAAACTATGGCTCATTAATAAGTTGGCTTTGTATTGTAGGAAAGAGTAAGTTTACTAATTCTATGAAAGGATTCTGAAATTATTTGCTAAGACTTTTGGTCAAATTTAAATTAATTCTTACTTTATCATCAGTATTTTGATTATAAACTAACCACTATGACAAACTCAGAACAATGCTGCCCAGTTTTCGATCCATCACCGTATGATGACAAAGTTGTGGAATGGAAGAACAAACTCTTCGTGAAAGATTCAATGCGAACTTTTATGCACATGCCTGTATTCGGCGGATTTGGGAAGACAGTAACGAGAATGATGAAAACAATTGATATTGCCGAGGCTAAGATTGAGGACAAGGATCTTATCATGCTCAGTAAGGATCCAAGCCCTTGGAAAAGTGAATTATACATCAATGTCACGAAAGAAGTTTCAGGAGCTGAAAACCTGAAACTCTCCGGCGTTTTTCTTACAAAGGTTTATGATGGTCCATATAAGGATATGGGGAAGTGGATCAGTGATTTAAAAGATCATGTAAAAAGCAAAGGGAAAGTTCTAAAGCAGTTGTATTTCTACTACACAACCTGTCCGAAATGTGCTAAGGAACATGGTCATAATTATGTAGTTGGATTTGCACAGATCGAGAAATAGCTTCAAGGCAGCCAATTATGAAAAAGTACCTTTTCTTGTCTGCCCTCGTAATCTGTATTGCAGGATGTCTGAACCAGAAATCCGGATCAGAAAATATAACTGAACCAGAACCATTTTTACCAATTCCGAACGAAGCTCAATTGAATTGGCATAAGGCTGAATACATTATGTTTGTTCATTTCGGAATGAAAACATTCTACCCAAGCAATGACCACATGGGATATGGCAAAGAAGATCCGATAGAATTTAATCCAATCAATTTCGATGCCATGCAGTGGGTCAATGCAGCCAAAGCAGGAGGATTTAAAGGGATTGTTCTGACAACAAAACACCACGATGGTTTCTGCAACTGGCAAACTGAAACAACTGACCATTCTGTTGCCTCTTCATTATGGAGAAATGGGAAAGGTGACATTATCAAAGATCTGATTGAGGCATGCAGGCAAGGAGATGTCTATTTTGGCATTTATGTTTCTATCCTCGATAAACATTATGAACTGGGGGGATCTGATTTGTACGACAATTATGGAGATTATTATTATGCCCAGCTCAAGGAACTTAGCACACAGTATGGCCCTGTCGATGAATACTGGTTCGATGGTTACAAAGCCGATGAGCTGAAAATTGATTATAGTATGATAGCCGACCTGATCCGCGAAACACAGCCCAATGCGGTTGTTTATGAATCGGGTACCATGGCTGAGTTTCTGCCAGACCGCTCTTTGGCCTGGCCGGGAAGACATGGAGGACTCAGCCCTGATCAGAATTACCGACAGGAAATTGAAGGTGTTCTGCGCTGGTATCCTTCAGAACCCTCCATCATACTTCAGGGCAACTGGTTTCATAACAATACCCCGGTAGTTAGTCTGGAGAAGATGCAAGATTACTACCTGAGCTCCGTTGGCTATGGCGTCACGCCACTGATGAATATATCACCAAATTCAAAAGGACTGATTGATGAAAGTACAGTAGATCGTCTCATAGAGTTTAAAACATGGGTGGATGAACTCCATAGAAGTGATCTTACTCAGTCTGGAAAAGTAAAAGTGAGCACTGACAGCCATCGTGTAAAAGGGAGTAAGTTTGCTCCCAAAGTACTGATTGACAACGACTACGACACTTACTTCGCCACAGATGACAATATGAGAAATGCTGTCATTGAGATTGACCTGGGAACAGTCCAGGAAATTGACGGATTTATTATCCAGGAATATATTCCTCTTGGCCAGCGGGTTGATGGGTACAGTATTGAGTGTCGTGTTGAAGGTAATTGGGTAGAAGTTTTTGCAGGTAAGAAGATCGGTTACAAACGAATTATCCTTGAAGGCCGGACTTCAGCATCAAATATAGAATTTCCAGCGAGTGATGGGGTTCGTCTGAAGATTTCCCATGCTCTTGCTTGTCCGTTGATTAGTACCTTTCAGGTAATTGGAAATCAGTGACTATTGGATTTGATAGATATCCCTACTATTTAAATAAATATATCTCAACCATAGTGATATATTTCTATTTTTGTATATCCTCATCGATAATTCCTACTACTATGAGAGAATTTATATCCATTCTATTTCTTTTTCTGTCTATTTCAATGTCAGGGCAGGAAACCAGTATCAGCGGAAAGATAACAGACGGAACAAGTGGTCAGTCAATGATTGCAGTCAATATTGGTGTCGACGGTAAAGGGGGTGCCATATCAGATAGTGAGGGAAACTACAAAGTTGTTACCTCTCCCGGATATCACAAAATCTCTTTTTCTTTCATCGGATATGAAACATATTTCGAAACTGTTTCTGTTGACGCTGGAAAATCCATTTTATTGAATGTAGAAATGCAGGTCAGCACCAGAATCCTCGATGAAATAGTGGTTAGTGCCGGACGCTATGAGCAGAAATTATCAGATGTCACTGTTTCAATGGAAGTATTGAAAACCAAGCAATTATCAAATCAAAATATTACATCCCTTGATATGATTCTTGAGAAAACATCAGGTATAAATATACTTGACGGACAAGCGAGCATACGGGGTGGAAGTGGGTTTAGTTATGGTGCAGGAAGCCGGATTCTGATGCTGGTTGATGATATGCCTATGATTTCAGGAGATGCAGGAGATATAAAGTGGAGCTACCTGCCGGTTGAAAACATTAATCAGGTTGAGGTAATTAAGGGGGCATCATCTGTCTTATATGGCTCTGCAGCACTAAATGGGGTCATTCATTTGCGGAATAAATTTCCCGGGGATAAGCCCACTACGGAGGTGACACTTTTCAGTGGTATCTATATGGAACCCAAGCGGAAGGAGCTGGTCTGGTGGGACAGCTCACCGGTTTTTGCCGGGACTACAATCTCGCACCTCAGGAAAATCGGGAACCTGGATGTGATGATCAGCGGTAATTACTTTCAGGATAACGGATACAGGGAATTGGAGTATGAGAAACGCGGACGGGGAAACTTAAATCTGCGATACCGATTTAAAAAAGTGCCGGGTTTAATAGCTGGTATATCAAGCAGCATTATGTCTGTTGATGCATCTAACTTCTTATTATGGCAGGATGCAGACTCAGGAGCATACAGGCAGAATCCTGCATCTTATGATCCCTATTTGGGACTAAGGTACAACATTGATCCGTACGCAGAATACATCACTGCAAAAGGAGGTAAACATTCATTGAAAACAAGAATATATACCATTGGAAATGCCACTCTTGATAAAAACAAAAGTAGTTATGCAAGAACCGTTTATACGGATTACAGATATCAGAAGAATTTTAAAAACGGGATTGTATGGTCAAGCGGAACCTCTGTAACAAAATCAAAGATTGAGGCCAGACTGCTTGATAATCATAACTCAGCAAATTATGCTATCTATTCACAGCTCGATGCCAGAGTAGGTGAAAGATTCAAATTATCCGGGGGAGTAAGGTGGGAAATGAATATGCTTGATGGCTTGTCTTACAATGCTTTACCTGTGTTACGGATGGGCTTAAACTACAGGATTGGCAAGGCTACATTCATAAGAAGTTCATTAGGACAGGGCTACCGCTTTCCATCACTTGCCGAGAAATTTGCAAGTGCCGAAGTTGGTGGCTTAAGAATATTTCCGAATCACGATTTAGATCCCGAAAAGGGATGGAGTGCTGAAATTGGAGTTAAACAGGGATTATCCTTGGGGAGGTGGAGAGGATATGCCGATCTCGCACTTTTCCAGACCAAATACAACAATATGATCGAATACACTTTCGGAATGTATGCTCCCGATTCGATCTTATATCCCAGCTACGACTATCTCGGATTTAAAGCACTGAATATTGGAAATGCCCGTATCACAGGAGCTGAACTCACCTTTATGGGTGAAGTAACTTACTCCCCGGTTGTTTTTCGGATTATTTCAGGATATACTTTTATGCATCCCATAGATATTGACAAATTAACAGAAGAAGGATTAGAGCCCGACGATTACATTCTGAAATACAGGTACAAGCATGCTTTTAAAGCAGATTTTGAGGCTGAAACGAAACGTCTGCTTCTTGGTGTAAATATAAAATACTCCAGTAGAATGGTTAGTGTTGACGATGTATTTATCGATCGGTTCTTTGGTAATTTCTTCCTTCCCGGATATCCCGATTACCAGAAGAATAATAACTCCGGATACTTTCTTATGGATATGCGCTTAGCATGGAAAATCAATGAGTTCATCAGATTTAATCTGATAGCAAGAAACCTGCTTAATAAGGAATATATTGGCAGACCAGGAGATATAGGGGCACCAAGGAATATCACCTTGCAAGCCAGAGTGAAATTTTGAGGATACAGCTACCCTACAATTCTCCTAATATCCCCTTTAGCTCTTTGTAAAGTATTGGGGCTGTTTCCGGACCGATAGAGTTTTCTTCCCCGTATGGAGAATCATCAGCATCATCATAGATAAACGGTTGTTCATTATCCCACTCGCTTTTGGGAATTATATAGCCAATCTCATCATTAGCTAAACCAATAATGAATTTAAACTCACCTGGCATTAGGTTTCGCAGAGGTGGTGTCTCAACAATATCTGTATTGTAATCCTGTCCTTCAGGCGTTTCAATTCCACCGTTAATGATTTCAGGATAGATTTCACCTGGAATACACAGAAAACTTGCCGGACCTAAAGAGAATGCAGCAATTTCTGATCGTATTTTAAACCATCCCTTCATCCCAAAATCCAGGATTCCCAGGGAAGCGGCTAGACGAAACATATTATTATCTAATGGCAATAATAAGGTTTTAGCTCTAAGTGAAATATTTGCTTTCTCAATAATAGTATCAGGTTTAGCCAGGGCATTAAGTGCCAATAATGCGAGTTTTTGTCCCTGAGCTTTTGCTTTATCAAAAGTTGGTTCAATATAAACAGTATCTGAAAACGGATCGTTTATCGGCATGCTGCCTCTGGTAGTCATTAAACCACCAATTGCCCCGTTAATATAAACTGCTGTACCGCCGAGTCCGGGCCTCACTAATGAATCTCCGTCGTACACTCCATTTTCAATATATTCCCTAACATAATGCGGGAAATCTGAGCTGATAAACAGATTGTCAGACCAGAGCGTTTCGGGATGATTTGCCCAGGCAAGCAAAACGCCAAGAGTAGTATTGGTTTCGGAATCAATAGCCTGTATAAGTCGGAGTCCCGAATCTGTTACAATAGGCTTCCGGGTGTCCATAAGAAGATCCTCAGCTCCTGTAAGATCCTGGGCAAAACTCAATCTTGCTGGCCTTAAATTACTCACAGCCTGAGTGATAGCAGTGACAGCCTGTTTCTTCACATACTGCATGTGCTCCTTGTTTACGCCGCTGGAGAACCAACCTTTCCCCCAAATCCCGATCAAATCATTACTTTCATGTGTATGTGTACTTGAGATTATAGCATAATCTATTCCCGCATCATCCGGAATCATTTTTCTGATATCAACAACATCATCATGACGAAATCCAATTGCATCAAGTGAAACCAAAGCAAACCTGCTTGCGCCATCATCAAAGACGACCACACGAGCCCATACATCATCATGAACGCCGTTGGCTGCCCGGGCCTGGCTGAAGCCTGCTATCCAGTATGCATCGAACTTGCCATTAGTATTATTGTCGTTATAGGTATCCCCATCTTTTTCACTGTATTCTGCATCATCGTTAACATCGTTCCAAGTATCAATAATATCGGGGGTTATAGGTAGAGCAGCAAAACCAACTTTTAAACTGCCCGGCAGATCCGAGGTTTTAAGAGTCAAATCAATCTCGTATCCGGAATGGCGATCCTTTAAATTCCACATTACCCATAAACACATAAGAATAGCAATTCCGATAATTACAGCACCTATTCTAATTAACCACTTTTTCATCTCTTATTGTTTTTCACAGGCTTTACGCATGTGTTGATTTTAACCGTCTGAGTCTTTTTTTAAGAACTACTAATATCACCAAGTATGTGAGGGCACCTCCTCCAATCCAACACAATGCTGTTCCATATTCCAAATAAATATCATTGTAATCTGTCAGAGAAGAAGACCTGTTGATTAGAATCAATCCCAGGATCAACATGAAAAGACCGCTGAGAATAGTCAGCATTTCTATAAGTTGCAAGGAGGATGAATTTGCTTGCCCAGATCTGTTTCTGTTAAAAAATCGCAGCCTGATGATTTGAATAATGATCAACCAAATAAACCAGGAAAGAATCTGAAAGAAGTTCAAGGTTCGTAGATAGTTAATTATCGAAAAAACAGGGCTTAAATAAACCAGTTCAGGATTAAATGCTTTTCTATCATCATAAATCAGCACTGTAATTTTACTCATATCCCTTTGGCGCAGAACATTTAATATGGATTCCTGTTTCTGATCCATATCCATATCATTCCATCCAGGAATGTCAAGAGCGTTCCAGGTAAAACAGGTGCTTCCGTATCCATGATAATCCACAGCTCCATTCATGATCAAGCCATTGGCTGTACAGGCGTCCACAATACTATTAAAAATACGCTTGTCATAAACTGATTCCGGTCCCTGATTCGCAATTTCAAAACCGTCAACATCCAGGTCAATAAAAAAGGGTAAAGATTCTCGTTCTCCATCGAACCAGTGTGCTACAATAACAATCCCATTATCATAATGTGTAGAATCAATTACTTGCAGATCAGTAAGGCCCCGGGTTATAAAATTCCTTTTTAGCCCAAGCAAAGTCATGTGGTTACTGCCTGAAAACTCCTCACCACATATAATCAGGGGCTCAGAAGGGAAATTCCCATCTCTCTGGGCTTGCACAGCCTCCATAGTTTTTTCGTGATGATTATGATCCGTGATAAAAAAGGCATCGAAGTTATGCTTCCCATGCCACTTCTGAAGCCTCTTCTGAGAAATAATCCCGTCGTGGCTATATTCTGAATGGCTGTGGGTATTGATCAAAACAGCATTTTCCCGATCATTCTGAATAGTGTTGGCAGGAAGAGCAATAAAAATGATCAATACCAGTAATCCGAGCCAAAGACTCACAATCAGGGGCACATTTTTTAACCACATCCAGAGGCTCTTTAACACCATTTTACCCAAGCCATTATCTTTTCTTAGAACTCGAAAAGTTACCGTGATAAGAAGATAAAATACCAGTACCCAGATCAACAACATCACGAATTCCAGTATTGGTTGATCTGCTCTCAGATAAAACAATAATATCCCCAAAAATGGTTCAAAGATCACTCGCCAGACCGTAATTCTAAGCCCAAAACCCGGAACTGTTTCTGAGCTCAGAGCATCAATGATCTGAACTGGATAATGGAAAAGGACAGAGATCAAAGCAAACACTGCAATGATCGCTACTATAATCAGGTTATTCTTTTTACTCATAGAACCAACTTTCTACCATCTTACAAATTGTGTGATAAACCGGAAGATGAAACTCCTGTACATCTGCAGTATTATCAGCTGGAACACAAACGGCGATATCACTGTATTGTTTCATTTTCCCTCCATTTTGTCCGGTAAGTGCGATAACTGTTAATCCAAGCGCTTTGGCAGTAATTGCGGCATCGATGACATTCTGAGAATTTCCTGATGTGCTGATAGCTATCAATACATCACCCTTTTCTCCATAACCGGCTACCTGCTGAGCAAAAACGATCTCAGCATCTATATCATTCGCAATGGCAGAGTACAGAGCAGTATGTGCATTTAGCGAGATTGCAGGAAGGGCCTTTTGCAGTCTGCCGGCGATACTGCTACCCCTCTCATCAGAAACAGATAACAGGCTATTTCTTAGCTCATCATCAACTGGTCGCTGCTTTTCAAAACTCTTCATCAGCTCTCCTACTATATGATCAGCATCAGCACAGCTACCTCCATTACCACAAATCAAAAGCTTACCATTATCTGAATAGCATTTGATGATTGCCTGGATAGCCTGATTGATATCCCCTTTACATGATTCAAGTGCGGGATAGCGTTTAACCAAGTCATTTATATAAACTTCTTCTTTCATTCTTCTTGTTTTTCCCTGAATTTCAATTCATTGCAACACAAAGCGCAGCATAATCACCTATCGATTCTCCTAAAGCTGCAGGCAGTATCTTACAAACCTTATTCGCGGCCGGAATTGCTTCATGACTCAAAACTTCTTCAATATACGGCTTTAAAATAGCCTCATTTCTGGCATAAATACTTCCGATAACAATGCATTCGGGATTCAGGATATCTATCAAAACCGCCAGCCCTTTTCCCAGATATTCAGCAGAGATACGTACGATCTCTTCTGCAAGCGGATCACCGGAATTTGCAGCCTCAAATACCTCCCTGGCTGTAATATTTTCAGACATTCGACTTTTGGCCAGTTGAGCAATTCCGCCTCCGCTACAGAAACCTTCAAAAGAGCCTGCCTTTCCAAAGCCCACAGGACCATCTTCAGCCATCCTCATATGTCCGACTTCTCCGGCTAAATCATTTGTTCCGGCATAAAGTTGTCCGTTTAGTATCAGGCCTGCACCCATACCGGTTCCGAAGGTCAGAAAAATCATATTTTGTGTACCAACACCTGCACCCATCATCCATTCTGCTAATGCGCAGGCATTGGCATCATTCTGAACCTCAACATCAACATCAAATTCCTTTTTGAAAATATCGACAATTGGTACAGAATCCCATCCGGGCAAATTGGGTGGAGAATATATGATCCCTTTTTTTGAATCCAGGGGACCTCCGCAACTGATGCCTATTTTAAGCAAATGGTTTTTACCGTGTTTTTCGAGCAAGTAGTGAGCCCGGCTGATAAACTCATCAATAATCTCGCGGTATCCTCTTTCTGTCCTTGTTGGAAAAACAATCTTCTCCAGCAGATTAAAATCTTTATCACCTAATACAAGGCCGCACTTTGTTCCGCCAATATCAAGTCCTAAATAATAATCTCGTGAATGATACTTTGTATTCATGAATCTCAATTGTTTAACAATAGTTCAATCAGCTGATTTGATTGTGAAAAGTCGGGTATAATGATTTGTGCCCCTGCCTTGATCAATCTTGTTCGTTTTTTAAGGTTCAGATCATATCTTGTGACTTCATCGCTGGATACTCCAATGGCTATTCCGTTTGCCCTAATACATTCTTTGATCTCAACAGGACCATCACCAAAAACGACAAGCTCATTGCCTTTGAGATTGTTTTCATTGATGATCTTGTTAATAATCATCTTTTTCGAATACTTTTTAATATCATTTTCAGAACCATAGATGCCACCATCAAAGAGATCGGCATATCCAAGCATCCGGGCTTCATTAATAACATCATCCTTATCAGTCCCACTGGCAAGATAGAGCTTTATTTCCCTATCTTTCAGCGCTTCCAGAAACCTGATCGCACCTTTGAGAGTATAGTCGGATATACTTAATTGTCCGCTTACAAGTTTCTCCAGTCTTTCGGAAACAACCACCATCAGGGCATCATTAAAGATCTTTTTATAAGCAAACTTGTCCAGGATTTCCTCTTTCGGAACAATATTGAAATCATCGACCATTTTGACAAGGCCTTCCATTTGCAGAATGGTCTGTATTCCTGTTGACATATCGATGAACTCAACAACCTGTTCTATTACCTTCTGGAAGAGATTGCTGTCAGCAGTTTCATATTTGTCTCCCAATATGGCCTTGATCATAACGGGCTCCATAATAGCTTCCCACCCTTGCCTTAAGGTGCTTATTGTTCCATCATGGTCAAAAAGGGCATGTTCTATACTTCCGGCTTTTGATGCGATATCACTATTGCACAATTCAATTTCAGAATCCGGCAGATATTTTGCCAGTCGGATATCCACGGCAAGTTCAGGCCGATGGTTGTAATCAGCATCATCATTAAGTGCCATGATCTCTTCGCCATTAGCTGTTCCGGTGGTAAACAATTTCTGTACCGTAACCCCGGCAGCAAGATTGGCAAATTGTGCTGATTCGGCAGGGCTGACTTGTGCCGCCAGACAGAGTGAAAGCGCACTGATTGTGGTATCTCCTGCCCCAACTGTATCAAGCTTTTTTAATAATTGTATACCGGGAGTCTCTGTGATCCCGGATGAGTCAATACTGATAATACCCCGATCTCCACATGTGACAAAGACAGGTTTTTTGTATTGCTCATATTCCTGACTCCCATATTGTCTCACCTCTGATATTGAAACAAAATCCTGGGGATTAACATCTTTTCCACCTAGTACTGCTATTTCAATCTCATTAGTTTTCCGGAATACATTCCGAAAGTTTGCATTGAAATGACGTGAATCAAGGACAACGATTTTATCACTGTACTGCTCGAAGAGTTTGTTTGCCTCATCAATGAACGACAGCTTAGAAATGCTGCCTGTAACCTGTTGATTGAAAATCAGAGCATCATAATTTTCGAGTGCATCTTTCAGATTAAGCAGGATGGCAGTATCAGTATCCTCAGAGCGATTATTTTTCAATCCGAAATCAATCCGGGGATCTTCCTTGTCGCCATAGTACTTTTTAGTGTATGTATAGGTATCAAATTTTTCATTCTGGATGATTAATGCGTCAGTGTCAGCACCCAGATCGCGGAGCTGTGATGATAGTTCACGTCCATAAATATCGTTGCCTGCAACACCAATCACTTTGATGGCAGCCGGTTTTAGCGCAGCCAGGTTCGCTACAATATTGCCAGCTCCTCCCGGAGAGTACACATGGCTTGCTACAGCTTCTGCCTTCAAACCGGTCTCAACTGAAACTTCAGATCCATCAGGATCCATAAGCCAATAGGCATCCAGACAAAAATCTCCATACACGGCAATTCTTACACTGCTGATTTTTGTGAGAATTTCATTAATTCGATCTCTTTCCATTGGTAAATAATTAATTATAATCCGGCTACAGAAGCTGTAGTAATTTCTTATATAACAGAGGAATAGTCTGCTTTTGATTTCCGCCAATGTAATAACCTTGTCCTCCATATGCCTGCGGAACCCGGGTTACAATACTCTTCTGGTCGCGATAGTAATAGCCTACAGTATTTTCATTAATGAAATCATCAGGATTATAAGATCTTAGATCAAAATTGGCAGTAATAATTCCATTCGGAATATTTCCAATATTTCCGGCCATTGAAGCAGCCTTAAGAAACACCTCAGGCCCGGTAACTGCACTACCCACGTTTAATACCACACCTCCTTTAGTAAGTTCAGATATCTCCTGAGTATAAATCAGGAAGTCACGGCCTGAGCACCCACCTTTTGCCCTGCCGTCGAAAAATGTATGCTGATCAATAACATCTGTACCAATACCGACATGAATTGTCATTGGAACTTTTTTTTCATAACAAATAGCCTGTAAGCTAATTTCAGGATGCATGAATTCAAAGGATGCATGTTCCGGATTCAGAGTTTTAACTACCTCATCTCTGAAGAGCTCGTCGCAAATCATTTTTCCAACTGCTTCACCGTAGCCTAGACAATTTTTATCGCCCAGAGTAAGGGCAGCATTTATGTAGTTGAATTCATAAGCCATCCCAAATTGCCCTTTTTCAAGTGCCTGCGGAACATATTCGCTTGTTTCTCCAATTAACGCCAGTTCAAAGTCATGTATTGAAGTAGCTGCATTTCCAGAGATCATAGTGAAAAGACCACGTTTGACAAGATCTCCAAGTAGCCCACTTAGTCCGTTTTTCACAAGATGGCCTCCTGTAAAGAATATAACCGGGCTATTCTTCTCTCTGGCAGCAATAATCTCACGAGCAAGAAGAGTAAGATTAACTTCAGCTTCTTCTGAGACATCAAAAGACATTTCATCAATATCTTCGAGCCTAAGCAGATCACTAAGCTTGGATTTATTAGTGCGCTCAGATACTGGATAAGTATTAATCTTCTCTGCATCAAAGATTTTGTATATCCCTTTATAGTCCATTATCTTCCCTTTTCCTTAGTGTATACAGACTTGCCACCAGAATATATAATAAACAAGCAGCTAAAACCATTAAGCTGGCAGTTATTCCAAAGTTAGTGCTAACAAGACCCATGATAGGCGGAATGATAGCACCTCCGGAAATTGCCATAATCATCAGACCAGAAATCTCATTTGCTCGCTTCGGCATTTTTTCGAGTGTAATAGCAAAAATTAATGGGAAAAGATTACCAGATCCAAGTCCTACCATAAAAATAGCAATCCTTGCAATCAATACGTTTGGAGCAAATATCATGACCAGCATACTGATCAGGGCTATGACAGTTGTTCCAACAAGGAACTTTTTTGCAGGTAACCAGTTCAGGATAATGACTCCCATAAAACGACCAATCATTAAGGCCGCAAAATAAATACTAATTCCTAGTGAGGCTTGTTCGAGAGACAAACTAAAGGTGGATTGAAGATAATTTGCAATATTTGTATTCATCCCAACATCTGCCCCAACAAGGAAAAATATCCCCAGGGCCATGAGTATTACAAACTTATTTTTCAATAAAGAGAAACAAGATTTAAATGTTGCTGGTTTTTCATTACCCTTTGACTCATCAATTTTTGTAAAGAACAGCCATGTAACTGCAATCAAAGATGTAGCAGCATAAACAACAAACACTAGTTTCCAGTTTCCAAATTGTATCGCAACGAATGTTGTAATTATTGGGCCTAAAAGTGAACTTATTGCCTTCAAAAACTGCGACAGGCTCATGAAACTCGAGAACTTGTCTTTTGGTACAACATTCATTAACAAAGGATTGGCCGATACCTGAACGATTGTATTTCCAATACCCATCAGAATCATTGCCGGAAGCATCACAGCAAATGAATAATGGATAAAAGGAACGAGCATCCCTAATCCTAATAATGCTGTGCCTATGTTCAACATGGTCTTTTTACCATATCTATCTTGTAAAATTCCGGTTGGTACAGCAAGAAAGAAGAACCATATAAGAGCCATAAAAGGTATTAGCTGTGCGAGATCGTCAGTTAGTCCGAAATCATTCTTGATGTACCCTGTGGCCACACCCACGATATCAGCGAAACCCATTATCAAAGAGGCCATCAATACTGGCAATATTTTCTTCAGATTAAGCTTTTCCATTTTTAGTGCTTATTAATAGGCTTAGTCTACAAGCAATTTATTATCATCTACAACAAACATTCTTGTGCTTATTGTATACTCCCCTCCGTTTGGGTCGGAATATCTAAGATCTAAATAAAATGCACGAAATCCTGATTCCGGATAATCTACCTGAACTTCAACCTTATCCTGACTTACAATAGTTACATTTTCACTACTCCAAACCTCATCACGAAAATCACGGTCTTCTGAATCAGCTGACCATATCAAAGCGCCCAGGAATTCTGCAGGAGATTTCATAACGGTTAAAGAAAGCTCTTGCTCACTCTCAGAAACATTCCATTCACAAATTGGATATGCTTCTTTAGACATTGTTCTTCCAAAAAAAGCACTTAATGCCTTAAAAGCCTGCTCTCCTCCATCGAGATCATGGCCGGCATTTGGCACATAGTGAAGGTAATTCTCTCCCGGGATATCATCCAAATAATGTTTAATTGCATCCACCGGCCAGTATTCATCATTGGTTCCATTAATTATAAGCTTAGGCATTGTAAGCTTATCACGATACGAATAGGGATCGATCATAGTTGTTAATTCATTACCACCCTCATTAACAATCTCTTGCGCAATTCCAAGATCTACATAATCCTGGATCTGCACACTGTAATCATTCCATGTAGTAAGATGATAAGTCAGGCTAAGCGGCATATTGAGGACATCTATCACCATAGGTGCAATGGCTTCCACCCGACTGTCATGTGCACCAGTTAGCCAGGTTGTCCATCCACGCTTCGATGCACCGGTAACAACAAAACTGGAGATCTTATGATTTAGGGTTTCATCTGAGAATAGTTGTACGGCATCCATTGAGCGAACAGCAGTTTTAACCATCGGAAAAAGTAAAGGCCAGGAATAATCTCCGTCATTCTGAAAATTGTGAAGAGTAAAAGAGATTAATTCATCTTCGGTTAAATCATCATAAAGCGGCTGGTTTGGTGTTTGCCAAATGATGGCAATCATTGCTTTGTTTTTAACAGCCAGATAAGATAATGACTTAATTAAATCATCATCACCACTACGTTTAACAGGTTCACCATCCTTATTTTTTCCTCCGGTAATAAATAATAATGCACCATCATGATTGTTTTCATTTGGAGCCAGAATCGTAAGCCTGTGTTTCCAGGTGTGTTCGCGCCACTGCTGTGAAGTTAAGATCAGGGAATAAACAACAAGTTCATCACGACTGACAGATCCGGATAGCTTGAATGAGAATGTGTCATCTTCATTATCCAAATATCTTTGCAGTGCAGTTTCTGCCGTGGTAACCTCGAGCTTTTTTGTGCAGGAACCCAGCATGAAAGGAATTATTATAAGCGATATCAACCACAGTAATTGTAGATTCTTTTTTTTCATGAGTTGTATTTTTATAACTATAATCTTATAAGTTCGTTCTTTTTAGCTGAAAGGTAGGCAGCATCAACAATATTTAATACAGTTTGCCCTTCCTTGAGTCCGGGGGAAGGTTGTTTTCGTGTTCTAATACACTCGATAAAATACTCCATCTGGCGATTATAAATACTTTGATCGCAATGCTCAGATTTTAATGGTCCCTGAGGCTTATACTCCTCCTTAGTTTTCCCCTCATCGGCTTTGTAACAAGTAGGAAATACACTGCCATACCCTTTGGTTCCAAACAGTCGGGTAGCGGCTTCAACACCATCCATATGGGGGTGCCACCAACCACTCTCTATAATTGAGTGGACACCATTATCCCAAGAGATTATCACAATGCCGTTATCATCCACGTCATAGTTACCATATTGGGTATCAATGGCTGCATAAACTGAAAGTGGTTTGGGATCACCAAGAATATATCTTACAGTATCAATGGCATGAACTCCCATATCGGCTAATGCTCCTCCACCAGCCAGCTCTTTCTGAGTGAACCAACCAGAAGGTCCCCAGTTTTCATGTATTCCATATCCTTTTGTCTTGACGATCTTTCCCAGGCGACCAGAATCAACAACTTTTTTGATGTAATCTACTTCGGCATCAAACCGCCACATATGGCCCACCATAACGAGTTGACCATTCCTATTTGAAACTTCAATGATTTGATCTCCTTCACTGGCATTCATTGCCATGGGTTTTTCCAGAAACACATCTTTGCCCCGGCTTAAGAACTCAATTGTATAGGGAGCATGGAATTTGTTGGGGGTGAGTATCAGAACTGCGTTGATATCAGGTCTGTCAACAAGCGCCATGGCATCTGTTGCGATCTCTTTGGTTTTGTATATTTCAGCAAATTTATTAGCCTTATCAAGCTGATTGTCAACGACTATTGCAATCTCCACATCAGGCAATAATTGCAGGGCACGCGCGTGATAATGAGCAATATATCCGGTACCGATAATGGCAATTCTAAATCTGTTCATTGGAATATCATTTAATCACTTCCATCGAATTAATTCTAATCTTTTCTATCGCCTTTGCTATCAGGTCCATATCCGGTTGATTTCCAAGAAGAATTTTGTGAGGAAGGCAAACTGACTCCTCTTTAAAAATTCTTTCACATACCGGCAACTTAAATCCCGATGGGTCAATTTTAGCCCATTCCGGATCATTGATTTTATATCGTGCAGGTTTTGTTAAAGGTGCGTATAGCGAGCAGATGTTCAATGGTTCATAAGAGCTGTCGACCCCGATTCCCAATTCACTTTCAAATGCCTTCCTGAATTTATCGACAGGCAGACTATTGAATTCATCCTGATGATATCTGAAAGCAAAATTGAAATAGGCCTCTTTGGTTTCTCTTTTATCGCGACGCATGGGGCTCACTCCGGGTAAGTCAAAAAGGAGTGAGTTCATATATAATCCATTTTTGTCTCTGATACTGTTTTGTTCGGGCAATCTTTTTAAAGCTTCAACCAGGATAGCTGCCTGAAATTCTGTTATCCGATAATTACCTGACTGGATAAAGTTTCCTTCGTCGCTATAAAATCCAGCTCCTTTAATCTCCTGTGAATATTCTTCGGTTTCAGGTCTTCTGCCGCAGTTTCTCAAAGCATCAAGCTTCTCAGCCAAAAGTGGATCATTGGTAGTCATTGCGCCCCCTTCGCCCGCTGTCAGGTGTTTTGACAATTGAAAGCTGAAACTCCCGATATCTCCTATACTACCGGCTTTTCTCCCACTCCATTCACCTCCGGTTTTATGGGCACAATCTTCTATCACAAATAGATTATGTCTTTTTGCAATATCCATGATTGCATCCATATCGGCAAAGCTTCCATATAAGTGAACTGGAATAATTGCTTTGGTTCTGGGTGTTATAGACTTTTCAACCTCCTCAGGATCAATGCACCAGGTATCCTCGCAAACATCAACCAGAACAGGTATAGCATTTACATCAAGGGCTGCTGCAGCTGTGCCTTGCCATGTTAAACCCGGCACAATCACTTCATCACCAAGACCAATACCCAGGGCCTCCAAAGCCAGCTGAATAGTAACCGTGCCATTGGCAGCGGATATCGCATATTTGGCACCAATGTATTCTGCAAAGGCTAAATTGAATTCCTGCTCTTTTGGTCCGTTATAAGACCAAATCCCACTATTCAGCACATCAATGAGGGCTTTTTCTTCATGCTCATCCCACACAGGCCACGACGGCCAGGGATTTACTTTTGTATCTCTCACGGAAGATCCTCCGTTAATCGCTAATTGTGCCATAGGTATTTATCATTTGTTCACGGTGCTCAATATTCCAGCCACTCACCTCAAGCCATCCCAAGTCATTTTCTCTGGCGCTTGATTTGAAAGATGCAGTTAAAACCCTGATCTCATGAGGAAGAAGTGTTATGTAATTGTCATTCCACCAAACTGGTAAAACTGCTTTTCTGCCTTCTTTTCCCGAAATCCTCAGATAGATGAAAAACGCAATCTGATCGGTGGGGTTTTCTATCCAAACAGTCAGAGTCTGCCTGTCTCCACACATTTTTAACTGATGCTTGACTCTGATGCTTGCTTTTTTCAAACTGTGCAAGGATGTGTAGTCAGCATAAGATTTACTTGGTGTATAGAACGGCCAGTTGTCAAATTTCGCCTCGTAATCCAGCTCATCTCTTTTCAGTGACAGCCAGTAGAAATTATTTCCGAGTTGTTTTTCAGAATGGTTAAACAAACGCAGATCCAGAAACCACGTATCGGTAAGTTCCATATTCTCAGGAAGCTTCATCAAGACCGATGATGACTCCTCCAGAACATTCACGACAACACTTTCACTGAATACTTCATGGGAAGAAATGTCAAAGATCCGGATGTATGCCCGATGATCCGCTACAGGGTGTAAATGATCATTGATAATGTTGATTGAATGATCACCATAGTTATATGCCAGGTGAAGAGGTTCGCATGCTTTTCTTGTGCTGTAGAAAGCGCCGTTGGGCATCAGGTAGCTATCATACAATTGCCAGTACATATTGGGCAGGGCAGAATTTAGCATCCACTGAATAACACCGGTAGCAATATGTTTATTTACCTGAAAAGCTTCAAACATAGGACGCATGAGCTCATAATTCAGCAATTGTGCCTTATATGCAAAATCCTTTATATTCTTAGCCGGTCCATAACGGTATGCTATCGCCTTTTTGACCCGGTCGAGCTTACTGAAGTCATTTTTACCACAATGATATTCCCATGTTTCATCAATGGGCCAGAGATGATCTGATGGAATCATTTTTTGTATGCTGTCAAGCGGAGGGATGTTCGCCCCTGGACATGTTTCAGTATTAAAACCGTAGGCCCCACCCAATTTTTTATCAGTATACCAATATACGGGTGGTGTATAAGCGTATGGTCCTAACATTTTTACCCGTGAAGAACCACTGATTTCACTCACTACCTCCACCTCGGTAATGATCCCCTGTTCACTTCCAACTCCACCCGTAGAATTCAGATACGGACGTGTATTATCATACTTATTAAATGTTTCAATGTATTTTCTTTCCAGATCAGGGTGAGGGACCATGTCACTACCCACATTCCAGACAAATATGGCTGGATGGTTTCGAAGCCAGAGTATTTGTTCCTCCCATGAGCGGGAGATGAGCTCTATTTCATCAACTTCGGTAACCCCTCCATAAAGAGGATCAACCGGCTTTCCCAGGTACTCTTCATGCTCCCAATGACAACTCCATCCGACTATCATTAAAATCCCAGCCTGATCGCAAAGGTCATACAGCTTCTGGTCTTTTCCCCAGAATCCCTCCAAACGAATGCAATTCAGATTCATCTGCTTCACATAGCTAATCTGGTCTTCAAGAGACTCGTGAGTATCCTGAAGGAACAGGTCATCGGTCCATCCAGCTCCTTTTATAAGAACTTTCTTTCCATTGATTTTGAATCCCCGGTGTCCGGCTTCATTAACATAATCTTCCACCTCACGAATCCCAAATTTAAGTTGTTGGATATCTGAAGTATAATTATCAATATCGAGAGAAAGCTTCAGATTATGTAAGTCAGGTTCTCCTATCTGATAAGGCCACCAAAACTTAGCATCTTTTATATTCAATTCAGGAAACTCGTCAGGCCTGAATACAACAGTAGCCCTTTCAGCAGGAGAAAGAGTAAGAGATTTCTTCAACTGAATATTATCAAATACTCCTGTAAGAACGCCTGATATCGCTTCACCGGTGTGATTAACTAATTCTGTTGAAAGGCATAGGACAGCATCATTTGAATTATCACGATTGATTTTTGTATCAACAAATGGATTCTCAATAGAAATACCACCATTTATATGCAAACTCACACCCCTGAATATTCCCATATTCCTGTCTGGCGGATCAACATTCCAATCTACAAAGCCAATAGAAAAATCCCCTGGCTCAGGAGGAATTACCTCGATGGCCAGGATATTATTGCCAGAAACAATGTTATTACTGATGTCAAGCTTAATTCTGCGGAAGGCTCCGTTATATATTTTAGAAGTAGCAAGTTGTTTACCATTAATCCAGATGCTAGCCCGGTAGTTAATACCATCAAAGCTTAATAGAATGGTATTGTTTGCCTCAGTTTTTGAAAGCTCAAATTCAGTTCGATACCACCATGGAACCTTAAATTGTTCCTGAGGTATTCCTTTCATATTTGTACCGAAATATGGATCTTGATATTGCTTGTTCTTAACTAAGGTGGCCAGAACAGTTGAAGGTACGTTTGTTGGGAACCAGCTAATTGCAGAATATTCAGCACAGGATATCTCCCCCCCCCCTGGTGTTATCTTTTCAGAGGATTGAATCTGCCAATTATTGGAAAGTTCTCTTTTATAATTTGCAATCATCTTCTGGTAGTGAGCTTAACATAACTCTGATACCACTATTTTAATGATCTCATAGTTATTCTGGATTTTAACATCATACCACCACCAATAATACAAAGAACAAGACCGGCAACAAGGTTTGTCATTTGCTGAACAAAAGTATCCGCGAATATCATCGCAAAAATCACGATGAAGCCAAAAAACAGGATGAACACACCCAATGCATTATTAATCTTTGCATTTTTGATTTTGTTTACTTTTTCTCTTTCGTCCATGATAATGATTAGAATATATAATACACAAAGAACAATGAGGCCAACACAAATATGGCCCATATTTTCAGGTTATTCCACCAATGTCTGTCCTTTTTTTTCACTCCTTGAAAAATATAGTCATTCGGGATCAGTAAGACAACAATTGCAATGAGAATGAACAGGCTCAGGAAAACAATTTTAGCTGTCTCCTGCGATACTCCCGCAAGCCAATCAAAGTTTAGCATATTTCATTCTCCGTTTTAAGTAACCATTACACAATTATCATTTGTCTTTTTTTCCAAATCTTTTGTAAACTAATCCTTCCAGTTTTAAATCTGAATGTCGGGGAGTAATCAGGCTTACAGTAACAGTAACAATAAAACCTACTAAAAACGACCACCATGACACATAGAGGAAAGGATCTTCTATTGTGAAGAATTCACCCTTAAAAAGGTTAAGTACAGTCGCAAACCCAATACCAATTATTATACCTGAGAGTCCGCCCCACTGGGTTGTTCGTTTCCAGAAAATTCCAAGAAGAAGTATCGCAAATAATGGCCCCTGAAAGAATGACAAAAAGGTTTGTACAGCAACATAAATTCCAGGGAACTTGCTACTTATTGGCGAAGTAGCAACACCAATAATCAATAACACCAGAGTGGTCAGTTTACCAACTTTTAGATAATGCACATCACTTGCTCCTTTTTTTATGAAAGGCTCATAGATATCTTTTGTAAAAAGCGTTGCAGTAGAGTTTAATATCGAATCAACACTTGACATCAAGCCAGCAAAAAATGCAGCGAATACTAATCCAATAAGACCAGGTGGCAGTATGCTTTTTATCATCATTGGCAAAGACTGGTCACCATCCTCCAAACCGGGATGAATGATAATCGCCATAAGTCCGGGGAAAAGTACCAGAATTGGGATTAGCATTTTAAGCCCGGAAGCAAATACCATACTCGCTTTTGCATGCCATTCATTTTTCGCCGTAAGACATCGCTGCACTATCGACTGATTACCAATCATATAGGCATTGGCCATGACAAAGGTAAGACCAAATAATATGCCTGTCCAGGGAAAGGGAGTCTTCGTATCAGAGGATTGAATAAGATCGAAATGACTTCGATATTCAGGGCCCATAGTAGTTATTTTATCAACCAGGACATCAAAACCACCAACAGCATGCAGGCCTAAAAATGTTAAGGTCAGGCCACCAACAAACATAATAACCATTTGAACCACATCCGTCATCACGACGGCCGTAATTCCTCCAAAATAAGTATAGAGACCAACAACACCAGCTGTTATCATTATTGACATCCAGATTGGCCAGCCCATCAGAACATTGAGTAATACCGCACTGGCCCAGAAAAGCACTCCCAAATCCACAGCAAAAAATATTATCCAGGTTAATGAGGCTATGGTACGAACAGAACTATTATATCTTCTTCCTAAGTACTCAGGTATGGTGTACATCCCTCCTCGCCAAAAATAAGGGATGAAAATAAATGCAGCCAAAAGCATCGCAGGAACAGATCCGATCCAGTCAAAGTTGCCTACTGAAATTCCATACCGATATGCTTGTCCTGATACACCCACAAAATCAAGTGCACCAATGTCCGAAACAACAATAGACATCCCAATAGCCCAAAAAGGCAGGCTCCTACCCCCCAGGAAGTAATCTTCAGATGTGTTTACGAATCGCTTAAAATAATAACCAAGAATCAGGATCCCAATTATGTATGCTATTACGATAAAATAGTCAATGCCTGTTAACATAGGCGAGTCTCCTGTTTTTGTTTATCCATACAAAGTAAAACCAAATGAGTATTCTAAACTTCTAATATCTTATTCAATACGCATAGTTTATTGACTTTCCATTGAAGGGGGGAGATCTAAAGGATTGGCACCCCATTCCATATTAGGGGCAGGGCCCATTTCGAAAATAAGAGTGCCACCATTTATTATCTCATCATGAGAGAGCCAGCTCTTTTTCATCGGCTTTCCATTCAGGATAGCTGATTGAATATATTTATTCTCCAGCGAAACATTATTAGCTTTCACAATGAACTGCCTGGATTTATTATGACTATTTAAAGAAATTATTGCTTCTTCAAAAAGAGGGGTTCCAATTAAATACACATTCTGCCCCGGACAAACGGGATAGAAACCCATTGCACTCAGCACATACCAGGATGAAAGAGAACCCATATCCTCATTGCCGCAAATACCTCCTGCTCCTGTTCTGTAGAGGTTCATGACCTGGCTGACCTTCTCCTGTGTTTTCCATGGCATTCTGGCATAATTGTACAGATAGGCAACATGATGTGAAGGTTGATTACCATGAACATACTGGCCGATTGTACCCACCACTCCAACATACTTTGGCTCACTGATATCTGGACTCATGGTGAAGAAGGTATCAAGCCTGGCAGCAAAATCATTGTTACCTCCGAGGAGCTTGATCAGTCCACCGATATCATGTTGTACAGACCAGTTATATTGCCAGGCATTTGATTCAGTAAAGTACCTGTTCGGACGCCTGCCTACCAGCAGGGGATCAAAACAGCTGTAATATGTATGATCCTCATTTCTTGTAATTTCTGCTGGCAGATTTTCACAAGATCTTAACCATGTGCCATTCAGGTTTTTCGGACGCATAAAATTAGTTCCAGGATCAAATAGGTTCTTATAGTTCCCAGCACGTTCCATAAATATCTGATAATCTTCCTCATACCCAAGCTCTTGTGCCATTTGTGCCAGGCACCAGTCATCATATGACAATTCAAGTGTATTGGATACTGATTCGGGAACCTTATCGACAGGTATGTAACCCAGTTCCATGTAGTATTTTAATCCGGATCGGCCGTAGGATGGAGGTAGGGGCGGGGGTGGAAGTTCCAGGGCTTTCGTTCTCATCGCCTGATAAATGAATTCAACATCATAATCCCTGAAACCTTTCATATACGCATCTACTATAATCGGAACAAGGTGGTCCCCCACCATCCCCTGTCCGAAAGTATTACGTGAGTGTTGTGCCGGCAACCACCCGAAATTTTTTGTCTTTGATACGATTGATTTGATCATATCATTCACATATTCAGGCTCAATTATAGTCATGAGTGGGTGCTCAGAGCGGTACGTATCCCAACAGAAAAAGGAAGGAAAGAACTGATGATCCTCAGCTGTATGAATCATGCCATCCATTCCGAAATATTTACCATCTACGTCAGAGGATATGCCCTGAGCCAACAATGAACGATAGAGAGCCGTATAAAAAACTTGCTTTTGCTCCTCAGATTCTCCCCTTACCTGAATCTTACCCAATTCTTTATTCCAGATTTCTCTTGCCTCCGATTTAACATCATCAAAGTTCCAATCAGGAATTTCGGCTTTCAGATTATTTCGGGCTCCTTCAACACTTACATAAGACAGACCTATCTTAAGCAAAATAACTTCATCAGAGGTGGTTACATAATTCACAAAGGCTCCAATATTGCTACCTGATTCTGCAGACCGATATGGGAAAAGTCCGGCTCCGGATTCCGGTGTATTAAAGTTTCCGTCCCAGGTTCCATAAGCGGCAAACTCCTTATCGAATTCTGCTACAAAATATACTATGGTCTCTTTGGAGATTTTATATCCTTCGATAATATGATCATCTACAATTCTGATTCTCGACTCCTCATCTGAGGACCTTCCGATGGAATGGCCCAGATCAATCAGGATATGAGAACAATCTGATTTTGGAAATGTATATCTGTGCATCCCGGCTCTTTTGGTGACAGTTAACTCAGCCAGGATGTCATAATCTTTCAGATGAACTGAGTAATAACCCGGAGATGCAGTTTCTTCACTGTGTTCAAACCTTGACCGATAACCCTCATCAGGGTTTTCTCGTGAACCAGGAATAACCTGGAGTTTCTGTCCAACCGTTGGCATTATTAGAATATCACCCTTACCGGTCATCCCCACTCCACTATAATGAGTATGACTGAATCCCATTATGGTATTGTCTGCGTACTGGTAGCCCGATGCGTATGTCCATCCCTCTGTATATCCGTCAGGACTCAGGTGTACCATTCCAAATGGCAATCCTGGCCCCGGGTATGTATGTGCAAAGAAATCTGTTCCAATAAATGGATCAACATAGCCTACAGGTTCTTTGGTTTTCACACATCCCAGAGTGATAATTCCTATCACCATGAAGGTTAAAAACTTGTCTTTAAATTTCATTTTCACTGCCTTTCTTCGAGCTGTTTAATATCACCTTTGATGGTGGAGCGGCATTAATTGATGCACCCCACTGTTTATTGGGATATGGACCCATTTCAAGTTCAAGAGTACTTCCATTCAAAATATCGTCATGAGTAAACCAAGGGCGGCTTAAGGTTTCACCATTAAGATTTGCCGACTGGATATACTTATTGGTTTTCGAGCAATTATGAGCCTGAATTGTAAAGGTTTTTCCATTATCAAGCTTAATTGAGATCTCCTCAAAAACCGGGCTGCCAATAGAATAGACAGGTAATCCCGGGCTTACAGGGTAGAATCCCATTGATGAAAATACTACAAAGGCAGTCATGCCTCCACCATCTTCATCTCCAGGAATACCGAAGATATTATCTTGAAACCAGACGTCTAGCAAGAACCTGATTCGTTTTTGAGTTTTCCATGGTTCACCTGCATAATTATATAGGTATGGAATGTGGAAGCTTGGCTCATTTCCCATTGAAAACTGTCCAACCAAACCGGTAGCATCCGGAAACTTGGCCCAGAATTGCCATTTCCTGCGGCCCAGGTCTTCGCGAAATAGCTGATCAAGATTTGTTATAAACTCTTCCCGTCCGCCCATCAGTTTTATCAGTCCATGTATATCATGCTGTGCTTGCCATGCATAGGTATACCCGTTGTTCTCATCATAATAATCTCTGCCGCCTGGGCCTCCGTCAAATTTCGGATCAATATCTATCCACTCCCCTATAGAATCTTTGGGCCACATCAGTTTTTTGTCAGGACGATATAAATTACGATAATTTGTTGCCTCCCCGGTAAAATATTTGTAATCCTCTGTTTTTTTCAGCTCACCGGCCATTTCAGCAAGCGCCCAGTCATCATAACTGTGTGCCAAGGTAATAGCAACGCTCTGGCGTTTTTCAAAACTGTGAACTTCCTCAATTGTTTCTATTTCTCCGGGTTTAAGTGCAGGGTAAAAGCCATTTTCACGATAGAAATCGTCGAGGACACATTTCGGACCGTTTCGCCAGGGCAGCATTGTTGCCTCAAGGGCATTTTTTCTCATCCCTTCATATGCCTTTTCTATATCAAAATCGCGGATTCCTTTTCTCCATGCATCCAGAAAAACTATGGTAGAGTGAAAACCGTGCATCGCCGGATCATCTCTGTAAAGTAAGGGAAATTGGGGCATCCAGCCATATTGCTCATACATATTTACATAAGATTGCAGCATATCTGCTTCAGCAGTCGGATCGAGTAATGTCCTCAGGGGGTGATGTGCAAGGTAAGAATCCCAAACCCAATCGTCGATATAAAAATCGCGATCATCGACATGTACATTGTGGTCATAAGAACTGTAATACCTTCCATCTTCATTGATATTTACCATACGCTCATAACAGCGATACAGGGATGTGTAAAAAGTTCGTCGTTGAGCATCGCTACCTCCCCTGACCTGAATTTGTCCAAGCTTGTCAGACCAGGCATCTTCTCCTTTGTTTTCTAAAGCTTCAAAATCCCATATCGGAATCTCATCTGCCATGTTATCTTTGGCTTGTTCAACGCTGATAAAGGAAATTCCATATCTAAAATCGACAAGTCTGTCCTCTTCCTCGGTAAATTCATATAATACCACTTCATTGAGATATGACTTTCCTTCCTGGCCAAATTCTGCATAAACGTACGCTTTCATCCCATAAAAGGATTCGACTCCCGAAACAGAGTTATCAGGATTAATCTTCCATTTTCCCTCATGATTAGTCTGAAGTTTTATTATCCTATTGCCTTTCTCTGGAAAAGTAAACCTGAAGTATCCGGCTTTACTACCTGGGGTAAATTCAACTCTGATATCGGAATCAATCATGTAGGTTGAATAGTAATAGGGATGTACAATTTCAAGATCATGGTCATAAGTTTGACGAATATCCCACTTTTCATCACTAATTGAGCCGACGTAAGGCATAATCCCAAATAGCTCTCCTTTACGATGAGAAATCATTGTCAGAGGGAAAAAGCTAATCTGATCATCAAGATAGTCGGCACGTAAAGGGTGCATCCGTATCATCTGGTTTGGTAGTTGAACATTGGGCCGGGTCGGATGAAGAAGATGTCCCATACCACCAATGTGAGGATCAACATATTGGAGATTCGATTTACTGTCAGACTGAGGCCCACAGCCGACAAGCAGAAGGGCTGTAAGGAATATTATAGCTTTTCGCATGACTAGTAATGTATGAAAATTCGACGCAACAGCTAATTAACAGCACATATGGGCTATAAACAACCTGTTTCTTAACAATAGTTGAAAATAACTTCACTTTCTATTATATTAAAAGTAGGTATTTTTGCAGAAGTAACTTTTAGTGCAACATTGCAATAATGAAGACATGCAGTATGCAAAATGAAGAAATAAGTAAGTACTTAAATGAAGCTGAGAACCACCTGAGAAACGAGCTTTTGCCTTTCTGGACAAACCGAATGATTGATGAAAGGAATGGTGGGTATATTACACATTTTGACAGAGATGGGCTTGATACGGGAGAGGATGAAAAATCACTGATAGCTCAATCCCGATCTGTTTACACACTGTCATCTGCACATAGAGCAGGATACGGAGATGGTGCATTGGCCGGTATGGCTAAGCATGGAGTTAACTTCATGATAGATAAAATGTGGGATAAGGAATATGGTGGTTTTTATTGGATGATGGACAGAAAAGGGAATGTACAGGTAGATAAGAAGATCCTGTATGGTCTTAGTTTTGCTATTTATTCACTTAGTGAATATACTCTTGCCACAGGTGACACCCATGGAAGAGAATATGCAGAAAAGACCTTTGACCTGATACAAAAAAACTGTACGGATACATATTTTGGTGGATATTTTGAGATGTTTGACCGGAACTGGTCTCTGGCTGGTCCTGGCAGTAAGGGAGGAGACCGGAAAACTCTTGATGTTCACATGCATCTGATGGAAGCATTTACTACTCTATTTGAATGTAGTAATAATGAGCTGCATCGCAGAAAATTGCTCGAAGACATTGAAATCTTATTAAACAGGATAATGCATCCCCGGTATAAAACCGGAATTCCCCAATATTTTCCAAACTGGAAAATTGCACCTCAGATAAAGTTTGATATTATCTGGGGCTGGGATCGATTCTCGGAAGAGGGAGAGAAGGATAATTCAACTGACAATACATGTTATGGTCATAATGCAGAGTTTGCCTGGCTTTTGATTCATGCACTGAAAATCCTTGGAGTAAAAAATGATAATTACCAAAAACTATTAGCTGAAATATTTGAGCATACCATTGATAACGGAATTGATAAAAAATATGGAGGAGTTTTTGTTGAGGGACCTCATTCAGGCGGTGTATATGACATGGAGAAAGAATTTTGGCAGCAAGCCGAAATAATGATTGGCGCTCTTGATGCCTATTTGATGTTTGGAAAAGAGAAATTCTGGGATGCATATAAGAATGTACATCGATTTGTATTCGACAAGGTGATAAACCATAAGGTTGGTGAATGGTTTCCGTTGCTCACGAGGGAGGGCAAGCCTATTTGGGATCATATGAGTCATTCATGGAAAGTAAACTATCATACTGTAAGGGCCATGATCCAAAGTATCGAACGTTTGAAAAAGATTAGTTGATGAACCGAGCATGACAAAAGGAAAAATATTTTAACACACACACTGATGATTGGTTTTGTTGTGTGAGCTCTCCCGATTTCAATCGGGAACAAATAAAATTAAATATAAACGGATGAAAAAAGTCTGGAAAAGATTAATCGCGGCAATTGGCCTTGTTGCATGTGCCGGTATATTGTTCCTGACAGGCCTCTGGATAAATCACAGGCATATTGTTAATGCTGAACCTCAGTTGATGCCAAATGCTGCCAAGCCAGTCTTTCCGCTGATAAAGGAGGTAAATCCTTTTATCGGCACAGGAGGTTATCCATGGGTGTGCGCCCACAATTACCCTGGTGCCTCCCTACCTTTTGGGATGGTACGTCTGAGTCCGGAAACTGCTTCAGCCCTCACAAATAGAAGGGGTAAAAGCACTTCGGGTTATCATTACGGAGACAATAAAATATGCGGTTTCAGCCATACCCGGCTGAGCGGTACAGGAGCGACTGACGGTGGCCATTTTCTGGTAATTCCCGTTTCTGGACCAATTAAGAAAAAAAAATACAGCTCAGGGCATTTTTCAAAATTCTCACACAAGGATGAGACAGCATTTCCAGGATATTATGCCGTGAAGCTGCACGATGGGAATATATTTATTGAACTAACTACTACAGAACGAGTTGGGATTCATCGTTACACTTTTCCTGAGGCGGAAGAAGCTCATTTACTGATTGATGTTAGTAATGCGATTGGAAAGGCAAAAAGCACTGAAGCTACTGTAAGAGTATTACCTGAAAAACAAGAGATTGAAGGCAGTATAAGAACATTTGGCACCTTTGCTCGTCGGTATGGAGGACAAAAGGTGTTCTTTGTTGCCCGCTTCGATCAACCTTTTAAGAACTATCAAACCTGGCAGCATGAAGGATCTTCCAAAAAAAGAAAAATTGAAAGAGACAATATTGGTGCTGACCTTGGATTTTCACTTGGTGACAATGGGAAAGAAGTAGTCCTAAAACTGGCTATATCCCACATAAGTGTCGATAATGCCAGGGCCAACCTGGAAGCAGAAGCCGGCGATAAACAATTTGACAAAATTCTCGCTGACGCACAGGAGATTTGGGAAGATAGATTATCACTCATAAAGATCGACGGTGCTTCAAAAACCCAGAGAACAATTTTTTATACTGCTTTGTACAGGAGTTTTCAAATGCCAACTGTTTTCAATGACATCAACGGGGAATACATTGGATTTGACAATCAAGTGCACCAAGCTACTGATTTTCAATATTTCACAGACTTATCTCTGTGGGATACTTTCAGGACCTTGCATCCATTATATAATATCATCGCCCGTGATGATCAGAGAGACATGATGGTTTCATTACTCAAAATGACAGAAGAAGGAGGGTGGTTGCCCAGATGGCCATCCGGAAACGGGTATACCGGGTCTATGCTGGGTAGCCCTGCTGATATAACCATAGCTGAAGCCTGGCTAAAGGGTATTCGTGATTTTGATATTGAATATGCATACGAAGCCATGCGAAATACTGCCTTAGGCCCTACCTCTCCAGGTGCAGAATTCTCGGGAAGAAGAGGTATTGAATCATACCTGAAATACGGCTATTGTTCAGCAGATGACATGGACAAAGCTGTATCAAAAACTCTGGAATATGCGTGGGCAGATTATTCTATCGGACAGCTGGCAAAGGCATTGGACAAAAAAGAAGATGCTGAATTATTTGCTGAACATACTCAATACTATCGTAATACATGGAATCCGGAGACAAAATATTTTCATCCCCGAAATTCGGATGGAAGTTTTGTTAAGGATTTTAAGCCAAAATTACTGAGCTATCTCGACTTTAGAGAAAAATATACAGATGATTATGTCGAAGGAAGTGCTCTGCAATGGCGTTGGGCAGTTCCATTTGATGCCCCAGGATTGATTTCTCTTTATGAAAGTCCGGGAAAATTTGTGAGTGAACTTGAAAGCTTCTTTTCAGAATCTGATCCACGGATGGGGGCCTGGAATCCCGGGCCGTATTACTGGCACGGTAATGAGCCCGACATCCACGTTGCATACCTTTTTAATGTGGCCGGGAGACCTGACCTAACCCAGAAATGGGTTCGATGGATTCTTGATAATAAATATGATACATCATATAAGGGTTTAGACGGAAATGATGATGGAGCAACCCTTTCAGCCTGGTATATTTTCAGTTCGATGGGATTTTATCCCATTGCCGGTTCCGATATATATCAGCTTGGAGCTCCTCTTTTCAGAACAGCTGAAGTTGAAATCAACGGGAAAACTCTCACAATTCAGGCTGATAATTATGCTCCTGAAAATATTTATGTACAAAATATTTGGCTGAATGATACCGTTCTGAACCGTAGCTGGATACAACACTCAGAGATTGCAGAAGGAGGAGTGTTGCGTTTCCTCATGGCAGCTAAGCCTGGGGATTACTAATGAGAATTTTTTAAAATGTAAGAAGTAAATTTTATTAGCAAATTGCATGCTGAAGTTTTTAAAGATTATAGGAAAGACCATAGGAGTGATATCTGTAATTATTTTACTTGTTCTGATTTGGGCTTGTGAAAAAGTGGATTATTCCCCCTATTTTGAAAGTGACTATTACCAAGAAACTATTACACATTTCGACAGCTTATCAAAAGAATTAAGCCTGGCAGAAGGCAAAGTTTATATTGGAACCGGAAAGGCTAGTATCACACCACTTATCGGAGCTCAGGAAGATATTCCGGAAGCTGGGGCTTTTAAAGAAGTTCCTATGGCTGGATTCGGAAGTAGAAAGGGTACATATGCCGAAGGTATTCATGATAGTCTTTTTGTTAAGGTTGTAGCTGTTCGGGTGAAGGAAAGATTAATTTTGATGATTGGCTCCGACATTCTGATAGTGCCACCAAATATCAGCGAAGGAGTTAGCCGGATAGTAGATGAGAAACTGGGGATCAAGCGAAATCAGCTTTTCTTTACTGCAAGCCATACCCATTCGAGTGTTGGTGGCTGGTCTGAAGGCTATGTAGGAAAACAATTTGCCGGCTTGCCAAATCAGAGTATTATAGATTGGCTGGTATTACAATATACCAAGGCAATTGAAGATGCTGTTGAAGACCTTAGACCAGGGAGTATTGGCACAGGTAGTTTTGAGGCTTCTGATTTAATTTCCAACCGCCTGATTGGAGAGCGAGGTGAAAAAAATGCAGAATTTGTATTTATAGTTGCCAAACAGGAGGAAGGGAAAAGTATTGTTATAGGCTCATTTGATGCACATGCAACAACTCTGGGTGGATGGAATATGCAATTCAGTGCTGACTACCCTGGTTACTGGCAGCGGCATCTGGAAGATACAGGTGCTGATATGGCTGTATTTTTTGCAGGTAGTGTTGGCAGCCATGGTCCCGGGAGCAAGGGAGATAAATTTGAAAAACCTGCATATTTGGGTGAAGCCCTGGCTGACAGTGTTCTTAAGTATAGCCGGTATGTTGAGCTTAATGATAGTATTGGAATGGCCTATCTAAGCGTAAAAATTAATCTGCCGGAACTTCATGTCAGAGTAACAGATAATCTGCGACTAAACCCTGTCATAAGCAGAAAGCTATTACCATCATTTGGTGATACATATATTCAAACAGCAAGGATAGGAGATCTGGTATGGACCACAACACCTGCTGACTTTAGTGGAGAAACAGCTATTGATTTTAAGAATACTATGAATGCAGAAGGATTCAAGTCGCTGACAACCGGTTTCAATGGCAATTATGTGGGGTATATTATTCCAGATAAATATTATCATTTGAATGATTATGAATCGCGCTTGATGTCATGGTTTGGGCCATCCATGGATCCATATACAGATGAGATAATCAAACGAATGATGAAAAAGATAATTTCACTTTAAAGCCAGCAATCAATTGCCGGGGCTAATAATAAGGGTTTGCAGGGCTATCGCCCTGCAAACCCTTATTATGTTATTTCCCAACCTGTAGACTGTTATTCCTTAGCTTACTACTTGGGAATAAAGGTCATTCTTAATAGGTGTGAAGGATAATTCATTTTTGATCCTTCAGTAGCAGAAACAAATATTCCTAACTGAAGAGCATCAACAGAAATATTAAAAACAATATATTTTCTTGTGAAATCCATAACTCCCAAAAATTCTGCTCCCCCTTCGATTTCAAGAACAGTAACACCACTCCAGGTTGTTTCCCAGATATTTTCGTTGTCACTATCACTTGTTGTTTCAAGGGTTAAGTCAGTACCCTCAGTAAATGTAAATGTGGCAGCAGAAGGTATAAACGGACAAAGAACAATAACATCTTCTGCTGATGGTCTGAATGGAATTTGATTGATCATCGCAAAAATAATATCAGTTACCACACTGTCATTCTTAACATCATGTGAATAGCTAAGATCATTATGGAAAGTAAATTCATCCTCATACTCAGTAGGAAGACCTATCAGACCCAGAATTCCAGCCGGAAGGGGATCTTCAAAAGTAAAATCTACATCAGCTTTATAGATTCCATCACCTTCTCCTCCTGCCGGGCTGAAAACCCATGTTTTGCCATTGGCGGCCGCAGGTCCACCCGTTAACATCTCCAATGGGGATGCTGCAATAGTAACCGTGGTAGATACCTCTGCTACTCCACCTTCTCCTGTTACAGTAAGGGTAGCTGTGTAAGATCCAGACTGAGCATAGGTATGTACGGGGTTTTGATCGGATCCCACTTCACCATCACCGAAGGTCCAGCTGTAATTATCAGTGTCTGTAGCGGTTGCAGTAAAGGCCACCACATAGCCATCCACACTGGCAAAGATTGTTACTGTAGGTGGGTCTACCTTTTTACATGAAGAAAAAGAAAGAACCATAAATCCTATCACAGTAAGGCTAATAAGAAAAGAAGCAATTTTTTTCATAATTATTCCATTTTGCGTTTAGATTATTATTAATATCAAATATTTTGTGAAATTTATTACTTATTTTTCAAATAGAGCAATATTTTCTTAACATAATTACCTTATATATTAACCATATGTAATTTCAGGATATTTTACAATTAACTTTGTTAAGCCCTTATTATCAATTTTTTCTTGTTTGTACCGAATGCAAATATGTAGTAAAATAAGTTATTATTCAATCAGTTCTAAGGTATTTCTCAAAGAATGCATCCATATAATACTGGCAATAATCGTTGACCTTTTTGGATAAATCCATAGTATGGGGCCATCCTTTTAATCGATGATATTCACTATAAACACCTGCTTTCTCGAGCCATACATGCAATGAATCTGCCTGGCTCACAGGAACCAAAGAATCTAATGTCCCTTGAAAGATTAATGTCGGAGAATCTCCTGGTGATATATATGTTTTGGGTGATGCATATGTATATCTTTGTGGGTCATCCTGATAAGTAGCACCTAAAAATTTTATCACAGAACCTGCTTCACGGGCGTACTCTGTGGTCAGATCAACAGGACCGTAAAGATTGACAATAGCCTGAACCTTGCTGCTGGCAGTTTCGCTACAACCTGCATCAAATTCATTCTCATTGGAATAGGCAATCATCATAGCCAGATGAGCACCTGCTGAACCACCTACGACAGCAATCTTCTCAGAATCAATCATGAAATCTTCTGCATGAGCCCGAATCCAGCGAACTGCACATTTGGTGTCTTCAAGGGCGGCCGGGAACATAGCAATCTGGGATAATCTGTAAGTAATTGTTGCAGTAACGTATCCCTTTTTCGCATAATCCAGCAGATAAGGCAGGTAATCAGATCGCTTACCTTTTGTCCATGAACCTCCATGGATAAAAACGATTACCGGTGCATCTTCAGCCAGATCCTTTCGTTTATAAATATCCATCTGTAATGAGATATCTCCCACTTGCTTATAGGTGACATTTTTAATCTCGTCAATATAATCAGGTATCTCAGGATTTCTCTCTATCAGATCAACCAGACCAACAGCAATAGCCAGCTTCAATATCTTCTCGCCGGAATAGCCGCGTGGCGGTTTAGGAGGGTTTTCCTTCCCTCGATTTTGACTAATACAAGCACCTAGGATAAAAAAAGACAGAAACAAAATTGCAAGGGTTCTTTTTATTGTCATATTCAAATATTATATCGTGATGGAAATTGGTAGTATAGATTATTCTTCCATTTCCCTGTATCGTTGCATTATTTCTTTCCAGTTTGTGAAAATAATCCCTTCGTCTTCAAAAAACCTGATCAATTCTGGATCAGAAAACATTTCTGCTTCCCACACTCTTTGTTGCCAGGAATTAGTAATACTCTTTAATTGTTCACCTTGAACTGATGGATGAAATATTATTTCGGTAAGACCAGATGGCAATGATTGGACAAGTTTTGTAAAGTTTTCAATTTTCTCCTCATAAGTATTCCCTTTAGGAACGCTGGTGAAATTATCAAGTTTTGGCAAGCTATATTTATCCACCAATCCAATAACATTATCATCTATTGGATAGCCCTCCTTTCTAAATCTGTCAGCAACGAGAGAATCAGAGAGATCTATAATATTTGCAGGAATGCCATACTCTTCAGCAACGTTGATAAACACTTCCAGATAACTTGGATGACCATAGAGGGTTCCCATGTGGGTGTCAAGATGATCGGGCTGATAACCCATTGAAATTGCCATATCAATTTGAGCCCTGATTTCTTTTTCAACCTCTTCAGCAGTTGCACTTTTCACTACATCATAGACTTCATGCCAGAACATTCCATCAGGATCAATCAGACCGGGAATCTCATCTGGATTCGCAATCGCAGTCCAACGATATGTTTTCCATTCACTGGTTAAAGTGAGGTGCATACCCACATCTGAATCAGGATGATCAATAGCCCATTGAATAAATTCCTCAGCATTCGGGCAAGGAGCCATAACTGCAGCTGATTGTATCTGATTGTTTTCAAGGTATTGAATAGTGGCGATATTAGCTCCTGCAGACATTCCTGCATCATCAGCATGAAGAATTATGACTTTCTTCCCTGAAGGATAGTTTAATTTTTCAGCCCAGCTTGTCTCCTGCTCTTGCTGACTGTCTTTTTTTTGCTTTTGCATGCAAGAAGTTGAATATATAACTAACAATGAAATAGTTATAATGCGAATTGCATAAAGCCTTGTGTTGTTTGTTTTCATGTTTGTTACTTTAATATTATGTACTCTCCTGATGAGTATTCTTCTGTTTTGATAATCAATTTATTACGCTCCTCATCAAAATGATAATCCAGGGAGTCTGATAATACTGTCTTATCCAGTTTAACCAGTTTCGGTTTGGATGAAAAATGCACTGACAAGATATGTGCTCTTTTTTTACCTGTAATAACAATCTTTACTGACTCTCTGGTTTCTTCTCCAACAATTTTAGTACTTTCCCCGTCCTCAGGATCATATACGGTGAAGTTACTATTATAATGAGGATATATCAGTAAGGTTAAATAGCCCTTGGAGCCCTTGTCACCAATACCTGTATACCCCCTTTCTATATTCATTGGAATTATTGCCCCCTCTTTGATAAAAACAGGAAACTCATCCAATGGAAATTCCTTCTTGAAGATTTGTTTTCCATCCAGTAACTCGTTATCATCAAACCAATACCTCCATTGACCTTCAGGTAGCCTGACCTCATTATTCAAATTATCTTTATAAATGGGAGCAACAAGAATGTAATCACCAAACATGTAATGATATTTACCGCGAACAGGCCTCTGCAAAACTTCAGCTCCCTGGTTCGCCTGAACAACATAACTATACATGTATGGTATTAACTCAGTATGGAGCCAGGAATATTTGCGGATAATTTCCAATTCTTGCTCGCTTCTCTTCCACAAAGCCCTTTCACCGTGTCCTCCGTTAAGAAATAATCCGCAAAAAGCAGAAAACTGAGTCCATCGGATATATAGACGAGGAGGGATAGTGCCTCCAGAGAACCCCGCAACATCAGATCCGATAATATTGTAGCCTTTCTTGGCACTTTTTAATACATTTTCAATTGCAGATTCAAATCCCTGAATACCTTTCAGGGCAATGTCTGTTTTAGTTTCATCAGAATTCCCTGTATTATCTTTAGATTCCCAGTGATGCTCCTGATCTCCAACCCAGGTGACCGGGGCTGCATCAATCGGTGCAAAACCTTCAGGATGATATCCTCTGTCCATAGCACGCGACAGAGTAGCAAATTCCGGATTATGTTTTAGCCCCTTACTATATTCGTTGCGATAATAAAGGTCCATATAGCCCCGGGTTGTAATTAATCCTTCTTGTGTTCTCTTATAGAAGAAAGGTACAGGGCCAAGTTCTTCCCATAACAGTGTTGCGGTTCCATCAAGTTTCCAACCATCAATACCGTAATCGAATACCTTTTGCTGCATACCATGCCACCATTTCTTGGCTTCCGGATTGGTGTAATCGATGAAGCCACCTACGCCTTTCCACCACCTGGTCTGGTCATCCTTGTCTACAAGGTATCCCTTATCTTTGGCAGTATTATACCATGGTTCAGATTGGTTGATCCTTGTGTCTTTGCTGAAACTGTTAACCATGGGAGTCATCCAGAGAACCACCCGATAGCCATTATCCTGGAGTTTACCAAACCATTTTGCAGGTTCAGGATAACGAACTGTGTCAACCTCAAAGTCATTATATCTTAAACTCCATGGACTGTCCATGAGGATTGTCCGTACCGGGATATCATGCAGGGCATAACCTTCAAGCAATTCATCAACTCTTTGGGCTGTGTTGATATCATCTTCCCATAACCAACATTCAAGTGCCCATGCCGGAGTTAATGGCGGATTCCCATGTCTTTTATGGTTAAAAGGGTAACCCCAGAGAGGAAGAAAAATATAAAAATAGGAAAGCAGGAGCAGAATCCCGAGTAGAATTAGTACTGCTTTTAGTCGCTTTCGTATACGAGCTGAATTTTTCATAGGACTTATAAATACTCTTGTAGCCAGCGAATCCCATCAGGATAAACTTTCTCTATAGGCAAGTCATGGTGCTTTGTTGGATACCATATGATTTCTTTAGGCTTCTTTGCAGCTTTAAAAAGAAGTTTGCTTGTTATGGGTGGAATCACATCATCATTACTGGCATTGATCATTAGCAGAGGCCTGGGAGAGATCATTCTAACATAGTTGATCGGGTCAATAATACTCAGGAATTCCTTTGTTTCAGCAGATAATGCATCCATTCCAAACATAAGATTCAGATTCCCTCCCGCTAATACAATAATCGGTACTTTAATTCTGTTTTCCACACCACAGAAAATTGTACCGATTATTCCTCCAAGGCTTATTCCAAAATATGCTATTCTCTCATTATCCAGATCATTATTTTTAATAATGACATCAACAGCCCGCCTCAGGTCAAAAACAGTTTGAGAAATTATATCTCTTGACCAGTATTTATAACCTGATGTAAGATTGAAATCGTAATCATTTTTGTAACGATCACCATGGTTGCTTATATCCAATCTAAGCACCGCATATCCTGCCTCAAGAAAGTACTTATTACCAAGCTCAATATAATCAACAGTTTTTCTATCACCGAGGCCGTGCATCAGGATTACCGTTGGGTAAGGTGCTCTCCCTGTTTCTGGCAGAGATAATAGAGCGTTTACTTCACAATCATGAATACTCTGGTATGTCAAATAGTACAAATTGGAATCTGTTGTATCTTTTTCTAAATGAAAAGAATCCTGAACTGGCAAATTCTGGTCATATTCATAATATTTAGCTATCGGAAGTTCCTTAATGCCTCTGCATGAAATCAATAATAGACATAGAGCAATTGTTGTGATTTTAATATCTATCATCTATAGGAAAGATTAGTTTCATTTAAGGAATATTAACAATTCCTACAGGAATATTAACCTATCATAGTTGTATTGTCAATATCACTGTAAGATAAGGTTAAAACTTAATGCAAACTTACTTAAATTTCCTTATATTTATTGTTCGATTCATCAATTATTAACCTACCCAATAACTATGATTATTAAATGTTTTTCCAAAAAGTTAATAAGACGTATGATCAGCGTTTTATTGTTCGCCATGATATTTTCTGGAAATGCTTGGGCAAATACTATTCAAGTATCTGGAAAAGTTACCTCATCTGTTGATGGGAATGGTCTGCCAGGAGTATCTGTTGTGGTGAAAGGCACCGGCGCCGGTGTGATTACTAACAGCAATGGTGATTATAGTATTAATGTTCCCGGAGAAAACAGCATATTGAGATTCTCATTTGTTGGCTATGAAGTCCAGGAGGTACTCGTTGGAAATAAACTAATTATTAATATCGTGCTTCAGGAGAGCATACAGAGATTGGATGAAGTTGTTGTAACAGCCCTTGGTATCACTCGTCAGGAGAAGTCTCTGGGTTATGCTGTAGGGAAAGTTGATGGAGAAGACATGACCAGGGTAACGCGTGAAAATGTTATAAGTTCCCTGGCGGGCAAGGTAGCCGGTGTAACTGTTAACAGCACAGGAGGAACCGGCTCATCAGTGAGTATGGTGATAAGGGGGGCTACTTCTCTGAGCAGTGATAACCAGCCTCTTTTTGTGGTTGATGGAGTACCGATGATTAATTCCTTGAGTAATATGACCCAGTTCGGCGAAAGAAATATCGTAGATTATGGAAATGCCATTTCTGACCTTAATCCGGATGATATTGAAAGTGTTTCAATTTTGAAAGGACCCAGTGCTGCCGCATTGTATGGTTCAAGAGCCGGAAATGGTGTTGTGCTGATTACAACCAAAAGAGGAAAGAAAGACAGAGGAATAACAGTTTCAATCACTTCAAATACTGTTTTTGACAAGCCTTTTAAATATTTTGAAACTCAAAAGCATTTTTCATCAGGCTATTTCTCTTTTACACCCGATAATTATCCGGGCTCTGTTATGGTAGTTGATCCGGCACAAGGCGCAGGTGCAGGAATAGAATGTGATAAGGGATATTTTGCTATTCAATGGCAAAGTCCGCGGGATGCAAACGGTAACAAAGTTCCAATCGAGCTGATATCCTACCCCGATAATGTAGCAAACTTTGTTCAGACAGGCATTACATCCACCAATGGGGTTTCTGTGTCCAGCAATACGGAAATGATGAATTACAGGCTTGGGGTTACCAGCATGACCAACAGGGGAATTATTCCAAACTCCGATCTTTTCAGGAATAATTTTTCGGTGGGCACTGACATTCGCGCAAGTGAAAAACTCACTATTAGCTCAAATATTAATATTAATAAATCATGGTCCAATAATCGTCCTTCCAGTAACAGGGGAACAAATCCGCTTGAGTGGGCATACAAGATGCCTTTGAACATTGATATCCTTGACTTGCAGGATTACTGGGAACCTGGTCAGGAAGGAGTTCAACAAAGAACCCCTGCAAATGGGATTTATAATAATCCATACTTCCTGGCTAATGAAGTGAATAATAGTTTTGCCAGGGAAAGATTCTTTGGCAACATGAAAGCGGTATTGCAGATCACTCCTGAGTTCAGCCTGATGGGAAGGTATTCAATTGACAGATACGATGAAAGAAGGGAAACTAAAATATCACCGAGTTACACAAGAGAATCAAATAACGGAGCATATGGAATTGTGGATATTAACAATTTTGAAGGCAACGCTGATGTTCTTGCCACTTACAATAAGCAATTAAATAATTTCAATATATCTGTTTCTGCCGGCGGGAATTCATTATACAGGAAAGGCTCATCGATAAGTAATTCCTCAAAGCCAAGTACGGGCTTGATTGTTCCGGAAGTTTACACTATAAGTAATATTAAGTCGGGTTCATTAAATTATGGAAGCAGCTGGTATCAGAAGGCAATCTACAGTCTTTATGGAATGGCCAATCTCTCCTACAATAGTATGATTTACCTTGATTTGACAGCCAGAAATGACTGGTCAAGCACTCTGCCAAAGGAGAATCAATCTTATTTCTACCCTTCTGCATCACTTAGTGTACTCCTGAATGAAATGCTCGAGGTGGGAGACATGTTTGACTTACTGAAAATACGAGGAGGCTGGGCCAAAGTTGGTAACGATGCTAATCCCTACCAACTTTACCCAAGCTATGGCAACGCAGGTCAATGGGGTGATGCAACACGGCTCTCCAAATCAGGTACGATTTTAACTCCTGATTTAAAACCGGAAGAAGCTACTTCCTGGGAAATTGGTACCGATATGAGGATAGCCAGAGACAGGATAAGAATTGAAGGAACATACTATTCTGTCGAGAACAGAAATCAGATAATCAGGAATATTCCTATTGCCAGTTCATCTGGTTTCAGCAGTGTTAATATTAATGCCGGCTTGATAGAGAGTAAAGGATGGGAATTCCTTTTCGGGGGTACACCAATCAGAAACAATAACTTAGTATGGGATATTGATATGAATTTCTCCAGAAACCGAACAACATTGGTTGAAATCTCTGACGGTATTGATTTTATTGAGTTCTGGAGAGATGCCAAAGGAGGAGCCAAAACCTACGTCGGGGATGACATTGGTGATATATACGATGCTACCCTATTAGTTGTTGAGGATCCAAACTCTCCTTATTACGGTTATCCGATAGTTGGTGGAGAAAATCTGAGGTGGCAGGATGATCCAAGTCAGGCTTTCATGTCTAAAATTGGAAATTATAATCCTGACTTCTTACTAGGGCTGCAATCAGGAATCTCCTACAAAGGCTTTACTTTGAATATGACTTTTGATTGGAGAAAAGGAGGTCAATTTGTTTCTCAAACACACAGGTATATGTCAGAGAATAAGAACTCTCAACATTGGCTGGATCAAATGGTCAATCCCGGAGACAGGACCGGACAAGAACTTCGTGACTGGCTGATAGAAAATGAAGAAACACTAATATTAAATGGTTTTCATGTAATTGGCGGTCCAACCTCTGAATATGGAGGATTCCCTGAAGGTTATAGTGGTGTGATAGTTAATGATGGAGCATTTATACCGGGTGTGATCCAGAATTCTGACGGAACTTATACTGAGAACCTTGGTGAAGAAGGCACTATGTTTGTTCCTTACATTATATTGTACCCATGGAGCTTTACAAAATCTTCAACCTTCGATGCAGATTTTGTTAAGTTAAGAGAAGTATCACTGACTTACCAGATTCCCTCCGATTTCGCTCATCGATATGGTTTTCAAGATATAACGGTATCAATTTACAGTCGGAATATTAATTTATGGACAAAGGCCAAAATAGGGGTTGATCCTGAAAGAGCATTTCAGGCAGAAGCTTCTGGATTTAAGCAAGGCATTGAAAGATATAATCTTGAACCATGGGTAATGCCAATTGGCTTTAAATTTCACCTTACTTTCTAAAAACTATAACTATGAAGACAAAATACACACATAGGAACAAATTAATACTCCCCTTGATTTTGTTAGCCACCCTTCTCTTTTCGTGCGAGAAACTGGAAGATATGAACATCAATCCAAACGGAGTAGATCCTGCTATTGCACATCCGAATTTACTAATGAGCACTATTGTATCCCAAACAGGACTGGCAGTTGTTGGTTTAGGATTTGGAAATATTGCCGGTGTTATGCAGCATACACAGAAAGATGGCTGGAGTGGTGGCCATAACGGCTATGATTGGTCAACAAACCAGGATTGGGCAGGGTATTATGGCATACTCAGGAATACTGATGAGATGTATAAAAAGTCAGTGGATATGGAACTTGAATTTCATCAGGGAGTGGCCTTAGTGATCAAATCATATATTTTTGGACTTATCACAGATATTTGGGGAGATGCTCCTTACTCACGGGCTCTTATGGGTGACCAGAGTGGAGAAGAAAACATCAAACCGGCTTTTGACCGTCAGGAAGATATTTATACTGGCATCCTTGCTGACCTTGACACTGCAAATACCTTACTATCAAAGAATCAGAATGACTATTTGGGTATTAGTCCTGCCCAGGACATCCTACTCAAAGGTGATGTTGACCTGTGGAGAAAATTTGCAAATTCCCTGGCTTTAAGATACTATATGCGGCTCTCTGAGAAGGATCCTTCCATGGCCCGGGCAGGTATTGAGAAAATTGTTAACAATCCGGTAGGCTATCCGATAATTCTGAATACCAGCGATGATGTTAATATGGATTACCCAGGTGCCAGCACAGTGGATTCATGGCCTACAAATACAGTATTTGGTCAATTGGAGCAGGGCTCTTTCAGACGACTTAAAATGTGTGCTACGCTTGTGGATGCTATGCAGGAATTGAACGATCCGAGACTGGAATTATGGGCTCAAAAAATTGATATCCCGCTGGTTGTTGTTGCCTCTCCGGCTGACAGGAATGAGATAGTTGATGGTATACGCTATGTTGGATCAGATGCTGTCGATCAGTATCTTAATCAATTTGGTTTTCCGGTAGACGAAGATCCGGAGTTTGTCGGACTTCCTCCTTCATGGTCGAATTTACCACAAGCATACAATATGAATCCGGATAATAACTGGGGACAAGCACCTCGAAATCCACATGCTTCTCATCTTAATGACAGATATAAAAAAGCTTCTGGTCCACTATTAAAATCACGCTTGCTTACTGCTGCTGAAGTACATTTAATAATTGCTGAGGCTGCACTTATGGGATGGACCAATGAGTCTGCACAGGTTCACTATGAGGCCGGAGTACAAGCCTCTCTAAAAGCCTGGGGGATCAGCCGAGCTTATGATAGTTACATTCTTAATGAAGGTGTAGCGTATGAGGGCACTCAGAAGCAGATCATGGAGCAAAAATGGATTGCCAGCTGGACTGCTGCTGCTGAATCCTGGTTTGACTTCAGGAGAACCGGATTACCTGCCTTGCAGCCCGGGGCTGTTGTTAAAAGAGATGCCTTACCCTTAAGATTCTATTACTCTATAGATGAGATGGATTACAATCCTGTGAATACCCAGTCGGCGATTGATCTGCTTGAAAAGACCGCTTTTTCAGCGGAGGATGGTAAAAACAGCGCCTGGTCGAAAATGTGGTTATTACAATAATTATGAATCTGCGACAAACTGTCAACTATCTGTTTATTTCAATTTTTATTGTGGGTTTCACGCACTGTCAAAAGAAGGAAGCAGATAATTTGCCTGAAATGATCGGGCCATATGTACAAAGTATGACACAGAATGAAGTTACACTTTGTTGGTCTACCATGATTGGGACAACCCAAATCAGAGTCGGCGATAGTATCATTCATAAAGTGAATCAATATAGTAATCACAAATCTGTAATTACTCGCTTGAAACCAAACACTACGTATTCCTACGATGTACTCAATGATGGCACAGACTGGGGAAAAGGCACCTTTACAACATTTCCGGATTCAATACAAGCATTCCATTTCGCTGTTTTAGGAGATACGCGGACCCGTCATAGTGTTCATCAAACAATTGTGAATAGAATTATTGAAGAGAATCCTCTGTTTGTTATAAATACAGGTGATTTAGTAAGTCAGGGAAACAATATGAACGACTGGGAACATTTTTTCAGGATAAATGACTCTTTGATTCGTCATGTCCCATATTACACAGTTTTAGGAAATCATGAGCAGGATTCTGAAAATTACTATGATTTCTTTTCCCTTCCCGGCAATGAGAGTTACTACTTTTTCTCCGTTGGAGACGCTCTTTTTATCATACTTGATATGGAAGGACCGGATTACGAAACTCCTGAATATCTGCAAGGTGAAAGCAGGAATGCATTCTGGACCGATATTAGCAAGAAATATTTCGAGGAAGAGAAAGAATGGCTTGAAAACATCTTAAACTTAAATAATGATGCAGGTTACATTTTTGTATTCTTTCATCCCACCTATTACAGCATAAAGAAAAGTCGAGTTGCAGATGCAGAGCTCAGAAGAGAATTCTGGGGAGATGTTTTTGAGCGCCACGATGTGACAGCTGTATTAAACGGCCACGACCATTATTACCATCATGCCGAAAACAGAGGAACTCATTACATCGTAACAGGAGGAGGTGGAGCCCCCCTGTATGCCACGGACTCTATACAAGCAGAAACCGTTGCATATAAGAAAATTGAACATTACGTGAGAGTAAATGTGGGTATAGATAATACTAGCTTGGAAGCCATTGACATCAATGGTGATCTGATTGAAGAGATTATTGTGGAAAGAAGGAAGTAGATTATACTTACTCCACAGATACGAGATTCTCAATTGATCAGAAATTGCTCAATCAAGCTATTCCTTTACAAATGAATCATATATATCACTTATTTCAGATGAAGTTATAAGACCCGACTTAATTAGGACTCGATATTTAAACGTGACCGATTCTCCGGGATCAAGAGAAAGATTCAGTTCCTTTTCTCCCTTAGTAAAAGTTTTTTGTCCCAGCGGATTTGCGGCAAACAGTCCATAACCCCTGGCATGCCAATATGTAGTATGGCCTGGATTCTCAGGATGATCAAAGATGATAACAGAAACATCTTCGTTACCTATCTTCCCGGAAAGGGATACCCAGCTTGCCTGCTTTCCCCATACATCCAATCCTTCGATCCCTTCACTATTCAGGTATTTCCCGTTAACCCCTGTATTATCAAGTTTTGCCACTTCTGTTATATTACCATGTACATCACTTAAAACTACAGGCTTATCACTCGGTAGTTCCAGTGCTCTGTTTACACGGATTGCCATCATGCCTTCCTTGGTATCCTCAAAGAGGATATTTCCCTTCTGTGCTGTCAGCGTTGTAATCCGGTCAATTATCCGATAGTTTTCTCCAGCCTGAAAAACAAAGCTGGTATTTTCTTTAAGTAAAGTGAGATTATCAGAATTCACCCATTCCATCTCAACTTTTAAGGAACCACTACTTTTCCCACTTTTTACTTGCGCAACTTTTTTATGCAGTACAGTACCCATTCTATCCCTTTGATCATCAGGAATTGCATTCGAATTGCCCCAGAAATCGATATTATTCACATCACCATAATTCAACCATAAACCTATTTGGTGAGGATGATCGGTACGTTCTCCCGGACGTGGATCAAGAGGATAACCACGTGTGACAACAGAACCCTTTGCGGAGAATATCGGGAATAGAACCGGTTTTTTAAGGTCTGGGATTGTATCAATATAAAGATATGATGTGAATAAGATATCATCTATCAGAATATCAACACGTTGTTCTTCTTTGATATGATCTACCCCAACAAATACTTTTGCGTTATCATCTTCAAACTCTGATTCCCTGATTCGCCAATGAGTACTAAACAAGCATGTTTTCTCACCCTTCTTATCAATCTGGTAGTATACAGTCATAATTGAACCATCATCAAGCTGGACCGAGGCCGGATAACCCAGATCGGAGTTAATGGCTGGATTTATCATTATCTGCTTGTCTGTTTCCCAGGTTTCTCCACCGTCCTTACTGATACAGGCCATTTCTCCGAATGGTTCCCGGCGCACACCGTATGATACCATAAGCCACCCGTTGTTTAACTGGATAAGATGGGGCGGATAACCCCATATACTAATCTTGTGGCTGGTAGTCCAGCTCCTGCCGCCATTGTAACTTTCTGATTGTCTCAAATATGATTGATCCCGATCACGGGGCTGGTAACGAAACATTGCAATCAGCTTACCGTTCTTAATTTCGACAACATGTGGTTCATGATAGAAAGCAACATCGTCATCAGTATTCAAGGGAATTGTGGAAATATATTGCCATGATTTTCCATCATCACAAGACTGTTCAACTCCCATCATTTTACTCCCATTAATAACTGCTGTGCCAACATATAACAATCTGCCATCAGTCATCTCAATTGGTCCATGGGGCGCTGAAACAACTTGTTTTACAGGATCCTCCCACGATTGACCACTGTTTAATGAGCGCCTGGTCCAGTTCCCTATCCAGTATTTCTTTGTTTCATTTCCCAATTTATCCGCATGAAGCTTCCATGTTGGATTTCTATCATAATACTTGTCTTTATCAAAGGCCAGAGAAGTAAACCAGTTAACTAAAAGGGTTCCGTTTTTTGTTTCAAGGATTCCCGGATCGCGATCGTCAAGGGGTGTATTATTAATCGTTTCAGGATCACTCCAGGTTTCACCATTATCAGAACTCCGAATCATCTGGGTAACTCCAAATGGACACACATGCGCTTCGCGATTACCTGAAAAAACGACCAATAATTCACCAGAATCTGTTTTGGTGATACTTGGCCAGCCGATATACTTACCTTCCTGTTTACAAATAACTTTAGTGCTCATTATATCAGCAAATGATCCGCTATCAGTAGAATTCTGACTTGACTGACCACTAACAAAACATGTAACAACCGTAAGTATTAATAAAGATAAAATCTGTTTCATGGTCTTAATTTATTGTAATAATTTACTCTAAATCTACTTCCAAAATGAGATAATCTGCAAAAAAAGTAATAGTAGCTTCATTTATTCTGCCGGACTAATCACACCTGCATATCTTCCTGCCCAATAAGGCAGTAGAAAAATATAAGGAGGATACTCTTCTCTACCGCCATTTCCTCCATTGTTTCGGAATGCATTGTTATGCAAGTGCATGGGTCGTTCATCTCTTGGCAACACTTCGGTATATTCTTGTCTTCTGAAGTTTTGCTCAACTCTTGTTAAATCCTGCCTGTGACTATTCTCAACATTCCATGATATGAGATCCATTGGGAATTCTTTGAGCCACCAGACTGATTCTTCCAGGTCATAATCTCCACCACCTGACATGAGATACAAAAAATTCCAGAGAGGATTCTTTTCAGATCGTTCAATTTCCCAATGGCTTTTTGCCGATTCAAAAAATTTTTCTTTTAATTCGTCGTTAAAAGCATATTTTAATAGTGCAGGAATTGTTAAAAAGTACATTTCATCATCCGAGTGATTCCAGGTATCACTCAGAATCTCTCCCTCAACTTCTCCGATAACGGTAGCAGGTCGGATGGTGTTTTCGTCGTAGCCATGGTCTTTCATAAGTTCAAACGCTTTCTCCTTGTAGATCTTCTCTCCGGTAAAATGATATGCTGTTTGCAGAAAAGCAAGAATAAGTGTTGAATTCAAGCGTCGATCACCAACTGTAATTGGAAAACTGTTAACATATTCAGGATTCCATCTTCCCCATTCTGTCCTGTTTCCGTTCCATGTTACAAGGTACCAGTCGTGTTCAATAATGTGATCCATCTCGATTTTTATTTGATGAATTGCACGGTCTCTCCACTCCTGATCAGGCACAATTTCAGCAAAAAGGGCATAAACAAAAAAGTGACCGCACGATTCATCACTGCTTGTTGTTGACTTCCACCTCCAGCGCTTATCTTCAGTAAGCCTCCAGATTTTCTCATCCTCAGACATATTTGGATCAGTATCACTTGACTGATAACCATCAATCTCATATGTTCTTGCCGGGAATCCTTGAATTCCACTTATTTCAGTAAGACGTTCCATGGCTTCAAAAGCTTCGTACGCATTTTGCAGAGCGTCATTCGACTTGGTCACTCCATAACGGAACAGCTCACCAGCCAGGTACATAGATGTCCAAAGGCCATCATTATCTGTATCATGCAAAACTGCAGATGACAGATCTCCTGGCACTTTAAGGCTCGTTGCTGAACTAAAACCATAGCGAACATGCCGAAGCCTTTGCACTTTTTGGAAATATTCAGCTTTATCAGCAAGGGTTATCTTTGTAAAAACGATTTGGCTTAATCCTGTTTCTGTAAGAATTAATACACTATTATCTGGTCCCGCGCTGATATCAATAACCTGATCATCGACCAGCCAGCGCTTTGATGCATAATAATCGTATTTATTATCATCTCTTTGCGAAAAAGCTCCTTTGGATGATCCGAACCATAACTTTCCATTTATTTTAGTAATGCATGATATTTTAGTATCTGGAAGTTTAGTATTCAGAGGTGAAATTTCTTTAAACGATTCTGAATCCAAAGACAAAATCCCATCTTCTGTTCCAAGCATTAATAGGCTATTTTCTGCTACAAAGGCCATTGATGTGAAATTTCCAGCATCTGACCTCATAATCAATTGCTTATCTGCTATGGTAAATGTATAAATTGCACTTTTTGAAAGAATTACAAAAACTCCCTGACTTGAATTATACAGAAGTTCGACAGGCTCAAAATCATCAAGTGATTCTTCCCATACCAATTCTGAATCAGTAAAGAAGGCCAATTTCTCCCTGGCAGCTACCAGAACTGAGAAATCATCTCCTAAAACAAAATGGGAACAGTTCTCAATATTATGTTTAACATAAAACTTTCCGGCCCAAGCATTGCTCAAAATTGCTTTGTCGGTTAAATAAACAAACTGGTTCTTAAATGAAGCGATTGAAATTATTCTCATATCCCGAATCGGACTATAAAGCTGATCAGCTACAAGGTTCTTTTCCCAGGGCTGCAACAAACCTTCTGAAGAGAGAATTTTAATATTATTATTCCTGTCACATCTTACCTCGAGAAGTTCCGGCACTGCCTGTGTTGTTATTAATTCAAATTGCTCTGCATAATCCTGGATAAACGGCAGGTCATCATATACCCGGGTATTCATCTGAGAATCAGAATCTGTACAAGCAGCAAAAGAAATAATTAGTCCAAGAAGAATAAGCCTGAGTTTATTGCTCTGACTCAATGCTGTTATAGTTGTTTTTATCATATCTATGCTTAGTTTAATACTATTTGTGTTTTAATTCAATTGAATCGAAGACCCCACCATGGCTTCCATCGCCATTCATTTTTACAGCCTTGTATTTAAGATTCTTTCCATCAATCTCAACAACAATATAATGGTATAGATAATACTCTCCTTCATCGGTTTCATCATTGTCGCGGCTTGCCTTATGATCCGGCAGGTCAATTTGCTCCCATTCTTTGTATTTATGATTGTCGAGGTTTGGATTACAGGCTCTGATTGTGCCACAAGCCGGCCACTTGAAATAAAAAGTATCAGTATAAGAGCAAAAAGCTTTAAACTATGCATTGCCTTCTCAGTGTTATTCATTGTTTAAAATCTTAATTTACCTAAAATCGTTGTTCCAGTCCAGTTTGCTTCAGCAGTAGTATATAAACTTTGATCAAAGCCTGCCCAGGCAGTGTGCATAATACCAATAAACTGATTCCCCTTATTCTCTCCGGCTAGAAGTATATCCAGAATATTAGCTGGTTCAAACCAGGCAACACCACCCACCCTATAGCCACGGTTAAAGTAAAAATTCATTTGATTAATGGTTTGCATCTTATCACTGTGGTAAACTGCTACATAATTCCAGTCATGAATGATTATATCTTTAGGTAATCCTTCAACAGCGCCTTCGACACCAAGCATAGGGGCATTTTGAAAGTCGTTGAAGAGATCACCCCAAATACAAATATCAATATTCGGGTCATATTTTCTGATAATATTGTGGACCCTGTTTATCTGGTCGATCATTATTTGCTTGTTACTCAGGTTTCGGGCAAGGCACCGGCTGCATTGGTTAATAAGCCCTGCTTCATCCTGGCTTATATGAATACTGTTTGGGTGCAATTTTGTGATGACATTTGAAATCACAGTTTCTTGAATCTTCCATCCGGCAGGATCTGAAGGACAACTTGCAGGATGTGGATAAAGTGAGAAGTCAACCGCATCATAACTTAATAGCAATTCAGAGTTAAATAAGTCATTATTCAGAATTTGAAGTTTTGGTTTCTCTGTTGACAGTATTTTATATTCTGAATCTTTTTTTATCTCTCTTCCATTTGCAGTGAAAATATGAATAGTAGTATTGGGGCAATCCTGAATACGTGGCACATCTAATTCAATTATGCCATTGTCAGGCACCAGCCATAATTCCTTTTCATGAAAAATTCCCTCATCTAAGCAGGGATCCATTACTCTTGTAATTGTTCCTGCCCCGAAAGTTTCAAAATAAGGTACGGGCTCGGTAAATCTCGATTTACAAAAGTCGAATACGTCTATGATATCTTTGAGCTTTTGCTTATCATCCAGATCTAAATAGTTGCCTGAAGAGATATATACTACATTATATTTCATTCTGGCAATCTGTTCAATATATTGAATGAATTCAGGTGTTAATTTCGTTGTTGTTTGCAGGGTACTGCGGACTGTAAAAGCGGGTTGGTCAATAATTTCTCCCAGTGGAATTACGTCATTTTGCTCTAAGGCCTGTATTAGTGAATTTACACCATAATACAGACCTTGCCTTAAGCCTGAGGTGATTGTTATTCTGTTGCTTTCAATTTGCAGGATATAGCTTCCTGCATTGGTGTTTGAGCTTTCTGTAGTCGCTATAAGCAAGCGAATTGTATTTTTGCCATCAGGATCATCAGTGTATCGGGGTACTCTATTAAACTTCTGCTTCCATACTCTCTCTATTTCAGCTTTGATAAAATCGTCAGATTTAGCTGCATCAAAAATCATCCAATCAGAAGTAATCTTTGTTTCTCCACCAATAGTATTAATTAGGCCTGGAGCAGGGAAAATACCACTAAATGGATTAGCGGATATACTTAACTTTAATGCCTCGGTATGCACATGTTTTAAACCATCAAGATATCTTCTATATCCATATGGGTGTTGCCATAGTTTATTCGTTTTATCCAACCAGTGGGTAGTTTCGATAAAATTAGTGTAATAATCAGCCATTAATGAGGATGGCATTGATGGTATCGCCTTGTATATTAGCTCTTTTGTTTGTTCAACAACATCTCCTGAGGTGTTCATATATGCGTAAGACTGTTTGACCCCATCCTGCGTTGAGAATGAAATTGTAATGGCATATTCACCTCCCGGAAATTCCTTAATTGGGAGTTTCAGTGAAGTGCCTAATGGCGCTTCAATTTTCTTGTAGTGGTCTGAGTTTATTGACCGGAATTCGATTTCTGCCATGGGAAGCCCTCTGAGCATACCAACGATATTCCTATCTCCAATTGTCCCTTTTATAAATCCATCCTCAACAATAAATTCACTGTTTAAAGCAATATCAAGGTTTTCATTAACTTGCTTCCAGGCAGTTTCCACATCAACCGGCCTCAGAATGAATCCCCAGCCTCCTAAACCCTGTTCGATTTTAATAAGTAAAAGATTCCTTCCTTTTTTTAGCTTGAGGTTCAGGTATTCATCATCAACATTAACCGTTCTGGGCTTATGTACTTTTAAAAGAAATTTACCATTATGCCATACTTTAAGCCCATCATTTGAACCAATCCCAAAGAGTTTTTCCTGATTTTTCTGGCTTTCAATCCAGATAGCAGCATAGCAAATCACACCTTCATTAGGTGTAAATATTTTCTTCAAATCAACTCTATCAAAATCGGAATGGTGGGCCTGCCATGTTATTGGTTCCCCATCTTCAAATGACACACTCTGCCTCACTCCGGGCTTCACTCCACTTTCACCACCCACGGAGATTAAATAGTCCTTATCAAATCCTAAACATTCTTCATCCGTATGAAAATATTCGCTTATTCCATCAGACAGGGGATTGGGGAAAGGTCCAAGTAGTAAAAAATCGTGCAAAAACTCTCCGTCATTTAAATCCTCGGCATTATATGTAGCGAAATTTTCATCTGACTGCATCAGATTTAATTCTTCTCCAATGGCCTCATAAGCATGGGACAGAAGAAAAGAGATTGCAATACTTATAAGTATGGATTTGATTTTCACAATTATATTTCTGTTGACATTACTCTTCAATTAATGGCAATGCTGTTTCCATCATGCTTTTAACTATTACTTTCCCCAAATCTTTGCCGTAGAAACTAGCACTAGTTTCATATCCACCCCTGTTATATGCGTTTTCGCTTAGAATGTAACTAATCCATTGATTGGCCAGGCCCCCGATTGCCGGATATTTAACGCCTCTTGCTTTGAGTTTATCTTTAATATTCAAGCCCAATTCAGCAATCAATTCACCTGGTGCACCGACGATCAGAAGGTCACCCAATCTGCAGGCTCCAATTGAGGTCTGTTCCGGGAAAACCTGATCAAGGAGTATCATTATTTTTTCTTTATCAAGTCCATATTCTTTACCTCCTGTTTCCATGAAATCTGGATGAGCCTCTCTATTGGGCAATTGAATGATTTTATAATTGTAATTGAATTTGATCTTTTCTTCAGTTTTGATATCCTTGTATACATTCAAGGCATTGACAGCCATAGTACGGCCATATTTTTCTGCTTTTTCATAGTGGCTTCCTGCATTTCCAGCAATCACTGATTGGTCTCCTACAGGTCCGTTATAGTACATCGCAACAACACCCTCAGCAATATGGCTTTCTAATTCACGTTGCAAATATCCAGGCCAACCACCAGATACATGCATATCATGTTCGTCCATAATTGTGGGATGTCCTGTCCAGTTAACCAGAACCGTCATTGGTTTTCCATTGATATGGTCAATCCGTGTCACAGTTAAGAAATTATCGATAAAGGATTCTCCTCTTCGGTTGCGGTTTAATCCATCAATTTGTTTGCTAAGACTGCCAATCCTAACAGGCTTTAAGTTCTGATCTGCCGATTTGATTAAATCAGCTAAAGAATTTACCAGATAATCGAGTAGCTGTGGTTGAAAGATCCCAATTGGGGCTATCCCGAAGATATTCTTATCATTCAAGGCAAACATCTCAAGAGAGGCATGAGAATGACTGGGCAGGAACATAATGTTTTCCTCGGTCCATCCCTCCTGATTAAGTTGCTCAATTACCTGCGGTTTGACATTTGGTGGTAATCCCAGGATGTCAAGTGTGACAATCGCATACTTTTTGTCACCATCATCTAATACCAGAGCCTTTGCCCAGATATCATCATGTATTCCCATTGCCGGTTTGTTCATGCGTGCACCATATCCTCCCAGAGTATAGTCCATCTCCAGAGGTGGAGTAAGCTTTCTTACCGCAACATTAGCTTTGATAGTGGAAGCTTGCTCTTTTGTCCATTCTGCAGAAAAGGCTACATGCTTGATAGTCTTATGCTCTGGCAAATGAAATGAGTAAGAAATGTGAATTAATCCATCCCTGGTCTGAATAACAGATGGATAAGAAAATGAGCCCTCACCCTCTGCTTTTTGCTCCAGATGCCGGGTCCACTTCCATGTTTCTCCTTCATCATCAGAAAGGCTAATCGCTAAACTATACCGTCCATTTTCAATATCATTATAAACTATTATCCAATTCCCATTTTCAAGGACTAAAGCTTCAACGCTCGTTCCCGGATTAGCTAAGTCTGTATCTGTTGCCCTGGTCCATTCGTATCCATCATTCATTGAAATGCTTTTCATAATCCTGCCAGGCTCATCACCATTATCCCGCATATAGGCAAGGAGAGTACCATCTGTTTTTCTAACAATACTGGGCTGGACATTACCCCGACCTACAATAGGCAATCCTGGCCGCCAGGTTTCTCCCATATCATCTGAAATTGCTATTAATGAGAGATTAAACCCATCAGAGTACAGAGGTAATAGTATTCTTCCGTTTGGGATCTGAATGGGATGAGTTCTTGTCATCCATCCCGTTTCTCTCTTTTTGGGATCTTTAGCTGCTTCATAGATCATCGATTCATAACGCGGTGCATATTCTCCCCAGGCAAGACCCAGCTTATCGGATTCCATAAATTGATCTATGATCGTCTCTGCAAATTCTTCACCGGGCTTTAACAAAATTACATCCTGCCATTCCCATTCAGGGGAACCAGAATTTTGATAAGAGGATGAAACTCTTGATTTCAATACTGAAGTTTCCCATCGATTAGCTTGTACAACAATCCAGAAAAGGTGTAAACGATTATCCTCATCAATAAACAAAGTTGGGTTACAATCAGGATGACCGGGAGTATCTGCCATTAGGAATGGTTTACCCCATTCAAGATCTCTCATGCTATAACGCGCTCCCATAATTACTACATCATTAGCAGTACGTTCTCCAGATCCCTCGAACCAGCAGCACAACAGATCACCCTTCGGTAATTCAATTATGGAACTACTATGAACATGCAAATCTTGTAAGGGGAAAATGTACTGAGATGTAAATCTCACTGACTGAGAATTGTCAGATGATATTTGCGCTTCTAATGTGTTCTGACATAAACCGAATCCAAGAATAAGAATCAGGATGAAAACTTTCATATGAGGAATGAACTTAGAATCTGTTGTGTGCGCCTGGTATTTCATAATGGATATTAACTGAGATAAATGTGATTAAGATAATGATTATCACAAGACTAATCAAAATTATTGCCCATCGCATCCCGGTTTCATCTTTGGCCATTTTGCCGGGAAACTCTTGTATCCCCCTTAGACTGAAAAACCAGGTGAATAGAATCAGAATTATTATAAAAATGTATAAAGAGTGAGAGTGGACAAAGGTGAACGGACTAACAAAAGTGCCAAGTTTAATGTAGCAGAATAAATTGTAGTGGATAGCTGTAATTAATAGCAGAACCAAAATACCATAATTGCGTAATTTTTCATCATTGGCTAAGCACTTCCTCCAGGCTATAAGAGCTAATACACCGAAAACAAGTACTGCAATTCCCGCAAAAATGAATTGCTTATTGGCATAGGTATCTACTTCGGCAATATCAAGTTTCCCGGCAAGTTCAATAAAATGATCCATGGTGAATCCATTGAAATAATTGGTGACAGGTACAAATAGAAATACAAAGATCAGTGCAATCCAGTTTCCGGTTTTTGATGGTTTTACTGACTCCGGCCAATCACGTGTAAGAACTGCATAAATCATTCCTAAACCTCCAAAAAAGCCAAGAGTGAATTCCATTACGTTCCACCAATTGTATTGAATTTCAGCAGTGTTTCCCAGTAATTGAATAAAATTTCCAAATGCAAATCCAAACCCGGCACCTAAAGCTGAAAATAAGGCCACCCGAAGTGCTCTTTTGAAACTATTTCGATTCAGAAACCATGCCAGTGCTAGTGCAGCGCCCATACATCCTGCCCAAAGTTCAGAACGGGGAGGAGTCATAAACCACTCCATCTGATAGATCAGAAGTCCCCATACCAGAAATCCCCCGGCAAACATCTGAACAATAAGGTTTGGCCAGTTAGGTTTATTCTTTTCACTTGATTCAAGCCCCAGACCAAACAGCCCCCCACCAATAAAACCATACAAGCCTCCAATTACGACCAGCATAGCATAGCCATAGAGTGAATTTACAAAAGAAACAGATCTGCAATACCCAATTACAATACCATAACTCATCATCCCTCCAACACCCCATCCAAGAGCTCCCAGAGCTGCCAATGCAGGTGCTCTGCGAACCCAGTCTTTTCTTTTAGCTACAAGCACGACAGCCAAAGCTCCCATTGCCCCGGCCCATGAGGCACCCCACTCATGGCCAAAATGTCCTCGCATCGCCCATCCCAAACCCAGCACAACGGCCACAAATAAGTAGCTGATTGTTTTTGACATTGCTCTTGTAGTTTTGACTTATTCTATGATTCAAACCTTCTATTCCAAAGGCCAGATTCCATTAATTATATCTTTGGTATTAATTTTTAGCGGATCAAGCACAACATGTTTTATTAATGTCCTGTTCCAGGTATAGGTAATATGAACATTACCATCATTCGTCTGAATAACTGCAGGATAAGAATACTCAGCATCTTCATCCTTATCATTTTCAAGCAGTTCAGCCGCTTTCCAAAGTTTGCCATCATCTGAAATGGCAATATTCAGTATATTCCTGTCACCCCATTTCTCACCGGTTTTACATGCAATATGATTGTAAACCAAAATATGCCTTCCATCCTTTAATGTCACCGCATCGAAACCGGAATTAGGATTCGGTAATCCGATAGTTTCAAATTCACTCCAGGTGTATCCATTGTCGTTTGACCATGAAGAAAAAATTGCGCCATTCATGCTTCTGCATAAAATCTGGATCGCGTTGTCAGAATGTGTCAGAATTGCGGGCTGAATAAGCGATATATTATTGCCGTCATTCAATGCATCTGTGCGTTCCCATGTTTTATCCATATCTGTATAGAATTCCATGTGAACTCTCCAGCCCTCATTTTCCGTACTGGAAGGACATAACAATTTACCATCAGCAAGTTTAAGGGGTTTATTTTTTATCGGGCCAAAAATATTTTTGGGAAGCCTGAGAGGAAGTGACCATGTAAGCCCATTATCTACAGAAGTTTTCACTTCACCCCACCACTCTCTTGGAGAGGGACCAACTTTGTAAAATAGTTTTATCTCCTTACCTGTATTAAAAAGAACCGGATTCCAGGTTGGGAATTGCTTTGCTTTGCCTCGTACTCCGTTAGCCACTTCAACAGGCACGGACCATTCTCCGTGTAAGTATTGGCTGAGCCAGATACCAACATCCGGATCTTTCTCTTTAGTTCCTGCAAACCAGGCAACCAAAAGACCCTCTTTAGTCTCTACGATGGTAGAGGCGTGACAACTCGGGAAGCTAACATCTTTTGCATCGAAAATATATTCAGATAAAACTATTGCATTCGAAGTTGTATCAGGTTCATCGGCCAACACATGGCCGGAAAACAGTAGTACTAAAAAGATGGTTGAAACTCTCATACGAAAACTTTTATGTTCCAAAACTTCGAAGAATACCACTAAGCTTAGTGCATAATCAGTTTAAGGAGACTTTAATACTCTTCGATTCACAATAACAAACAGCAGCGCCATAAGCACTAAACCAAGTGTGCTGAAAGCTCCAATAATAATGGGATCTATGCTGCATTCTAACCAGGCAAGATTATCTGGTAAATCTCTGGCAAACGAAGCCCAAATGATGATTATAAGGCTAAAAATAACTGAAATAATACCTTGAGATTGTCTAATCTTAATATTGAAAATACTCAGAAGGAACAAGCCCAGGATTCCCCCACCAAAAATACCGGCAATTATCCACCAAATATCAAGTGCGCTTTTTGCATTTATGAGTAATAGTGCAAAAGCAATACCAGCGACACCCCAGACAACAGTTGTGAGTCGCAAGAAAAGAATACTGCTTTTCTCAGAAGGTTCGGATCTGAAATACTTTTTATAATAATCAATGAAAAGTACGGTGGCAGAACAATTCAAAGCAGAATCAATGGTACTCATTGAAGCAGCAAGAATTGCAGCTATAATTAATCCTTTCATTCCCACAGGAAGTTGTGTGGCAATAAAATGAGGGAAGACCTGATCTCCTTTGGTAATAGCTTCACCGAGAGCATTTTCAGATCCTGAATAAAAAGCAAACAAAGAAGTTCCGATATACAAAAACAGAGCCGTCAGAGGTAAATAGATTAACATTGCGATCCATACAGACTTTTTTGCTTGTTTTTCATCGGGTACGGAACAATACTTCTGCGTATAATTTTGATCTGCTATCAGGTTCCTGATATTTTCGGTTACACCATATATAATCATAACCCAGATAGTTCTACTCTTCAACGACAAAGTGCTTTCCCCCAAACTAAACTTGTTAGCATCAAAAGCATTTTGGATCAGGAAATCAGGTTTTGCAAAAACATCTTTAGTTAGAATAAATCCAATGAAAAGAATACCACCGATCATGATTACAGATTGTACAACATCAGTCCAGATCACAGCCTCCATGCCTCCCATTAAGGTGTAGATAATAGTTATGATACCAATCATTACTATTAGTATACGAATATCAATGGTCACAAAAGAGCTTAGAAGAAGTGAAGAGAGATAAAGGATAACGGCTGTTCGTCCTATCATAAAAAGCACGAATGAAATTGAGGCATAAATTCTGGCCCACCCACCAATTTTTTCCTCAAGATATCCATAAACTGAAATAATATTCTTCTTCCTGTAATATGGAACAACATATTTCGTAACGAACCATGCAACAGGTAAAGCAGTTAAAGCAAAGATCAGTGGATGCCAATTCGAATCGAATGCCTTTCCGGGAACAGCAATGTACGAAATACTACTTGTATAGGCACTCATAACAGCCAGACCGGCTGCCCAGGCAGGAATACTTCGTCCGGCGACCATGAACTGTTCAGATGTCTTGTTTTTTCTAATAAAATAAACACCCATACCTATAAGTACAACTCCATAAATAATCAGAATACTCGTGTCGATCGTACCCAGGTGGAATTCCATGATTAGTTCACTTTAGCAATTTCTTTCAGGTGTTCTTCTATCTTTTTTCGTTCCGCAGAGTTAAAATTGCTGAATGGAGGTGCCATATAATCACTACAAATACTCATTACAGATAAACTACATTTTATTCCCTTGGTTATTCGCGATGTAAATTTCCCCACTTTATAAATAGTATCATACAGCATTATCACTTTGTTTCGAAGCCGTGCAATTGTCTCAGAATCATTACTTATGGATGCTTCATATAGTTTAACAAAGAGCTCAGGGAAAATGTTTGCCCCACCGGCCACTGCTCCATGGCCTCCATACCTGATTGTTTCGGGTAAAAACAGCTCAGTACCGGTGAAAATTGAGAAGTCTGGCGAACCAATAAATTCTGCAATTAAGGAATACAAAAAGAACATATCTCCTGAGCTATCTTTGATCCCGATTGCTCCCATTTCTTTCACTCTTTTGACTGTTTCAAGTGATAAGTTGACTTTTGTATGGCTTGGCATGTTATACAGTAGAAATGGCAAATTCAACCTTGTAGTAAGTGCTTCAAAATAATTAATCAATTCTTCCTCGGCTACAGGGAAATAATATGGTGGAGCAACAACAACTGCATCTGCACCACAAGCTTTGGAATACTCCGAAATATCCAGTGAGCCAGCGAATGATGTATCTGATATTCCAACTAATACCGGAACTCTATGATTTACTAAATCACAGGTCAATTTAATAAAATCTTTTCGAAGCTGGTAACTAAGTGAAGGAGCTTCACCATTAGTGCCAAGAAGGAACAGACCATGCACATTGCCAGCAATCAGGTGCTCAATGAGGTTTTGCAGCCCCTCGACATCAAGATCACTATAATTATTCAAGGGAGTAATCACCGGTGGTATGATTCCTTTTAAAGGTAATTGCATAATAAAGGAATTTTTGACTTTTATGTACTTATTATCTTAACAAACAAAATTAGCTAATATGAGAATAGTTAACTCCTGTTATTTTAGTCAATTCACATTGTTTCTTAACCCAAATCAAAGAAAATGACAATAATATTTTCTATTTTGCGCAATATTTAATGTCATTGGCATGGATTATGTTTTTGAGAAAATAAACATCCCCAGTAAGCACTCCTTCATCGCACGAAAGATTCAGCTGGCTGAACGCTTGCCAATAATTCACTCACACAAGAATTTCGAATTGAATTTCATTGTTTCAGGAGCGGGAAGAAGAATTGTCGGCAATGACATTTCCAGTTTTGAGGATAATGATCTGGTTCTTCTCGGGCCGGAGATACCTCATTGCTGGGAAATTCTGGAAATCAAAACAAACATACCACCAACATGTATTACAATTCATTTTTATGAAAATATTATCCGTTCAGATTTCTTCAATATCCCTGAATTGGAAGGTGTTGAAAAGCTTCTGAAAAAAGCTGATAAGGGAATCGCCTTTAAAGGGAAGAAAGCAAAAAAGATAAAGGCAAATCTTGAACAGCTGGTGACTATGAGTGGATTAGAAAGTTACATTAATCTTTTAAATGTATTTAATCAGCTAATTCACGTTGAAGACTACGACTATCTGTCAGAAACATTGAATTATTCGGCCCATTTCACAAAAGACCTTGGACAGATCAACCGGGTGTATGAATATGTTTTCCTCCACATAGAAGAAGGAATTAAGTTGAAAAAAGTGGCAGAATTGATTAACATGGCTCCCGGCTCATTTTGCAGGTATTTTAAGAAGAAGACCAATCTGACCTTTATGGAATACGTTAAAAAAGTTCGCATTGGCCTTGCAGCAAAGATGCTAATTGAAACTGAAAAATCAGTAACCCAAATATGCTTTGACAGCGGGTATAATACCCTTGCTAATTTCAATCATTACTTCAGATCTGTCATGGATTGTACCCCATCGGAGTATCGGAAGCTCCACAGGTAATTTCAATATAAAATATGGTGGTAGGATTTGCAGTCATTTGCCGTACAAATGCCAGTCAGGTTCTTACTCAATTATCAGTTTACCGTAAGAGATGATTTGACTATCATTTAGAAGATGAAAAAAGTAGATGCCACTTGCTAAATCTCCTTTGTGAATTATTACTCTATTTTCTGTTATGCTATTAATAACACGCATTAACTCACCTTTCACATTATACACATTCAAAGTGTGATTTATTTGCTGCGGATTATTAAACTCTAAAACTGCCGATTCTATAAATGGATTTGGATAAATATTTAGTGGTGTCTTTTCGTATTTTCCTATGATAGTGGAAGCATTATTATTGATAATACTCTCAAACTGATAAAAAATATTGTTCGTAATTTGATAATGTCTGTATCCGGTTGAGAATGACAAAACGCCAAATGAGTAATATTCATTATTATCGGTATAAAACAATGAACTTCCACTTTGGCCCGGAACACCAGTTGCTCCGTTTACACCCAAAAACCGACCAAGAACATCTATTTCACCATAATTATAATATAGCGTATCCCCATTGTAGATTAATGATGGATTATTCGGATCAGGTATAGATGGATAGCTAAGTTTGTGAAATACTTTATTTGAAAAATAACTTGTGTTTGAATTAAACGCCATCCCAAGCCAACCAATTTCCTTTCCAATAGGCTCATGTAATTGGAGCAAAGCAATGTCGTCAAATGCGGTATGATTATAATTTGATTTAAAGACATAATATTTTTCTACAATTGAATTGGGTAGTGATGGCTGAATTATGCCATTATCATACGATGGAGCAATAAAAATGCTATCGTAATTCCAATTTTGTGATAATCGGTCCTGAATGCAGTGGGCAGCTGTTAAAACAAAGTTCTCAGAAATCATAATACCTGAACAGCAATGTTCTAATGTGTTTTGATTCCACCCAAATAATTTCACAGCAGCTCTAACAGGGTAATCTGTTACATTGTAAAATAACTCTGCTCTCTCAATATTGCTAAAATTTGTACCATTGAACAAGTTTGAGGTGGGTGGTGATAGGTTCAAGGAAATTTGATTTCCAAGATTACCGACAGAATATGATGAATTATCAAATGCTATTGATGGATCGAAAAATACCGGAGGAATTTCATTAATAGTTCGACTTGCAACATCATAAACAATAATTGTATCCTGTGCATAATTCTGTGGTGGTGACAGTAAGCAAATAATTACAATTATGAGGTAATATTTTTTTTTCATATTCTTTTCCCTAGTCAACAATTTACGTCAAACTACCAGTACTTGCCCCAATGCTATTTTCCAGCCTACAATTCCTTCTCAATTTCTTCGAGTGATTTTCCTTTTGTTTCAGGAAGAACTTTTCTGATAAAAATAAATCCTGCTATACAAATTACCCCAAAGGCCCAAAATGTTCCTGAAGCTCCTGCCCAGTTATTCAGAATTGGGAATGTATAAGTTAAAATAAAACAAGCACTCCATAGTGCCATTGTTGCAATTGACATGGCAAGGCCGCGAACCTTATTTGGAAAAATCTCGGAGAGTACAACCCAGGTTGTTGGAGCCAGAGTCATGGCATAGAGTGAAATACCCATTAATACGCTTGCCAGCATAATAAATCCCTTTAATTCGAGCTGGTAAAACAACCCGAAAAACAGGTAGATGATACTGAGTCCACCAAAACCTACCAATAATAATACCCTTCGTCCCCATCGATCGATAAGTGCCATACCAACAAGTGTAAACAACAGGTTAACACTTCCTGTCGCCACGATATTGAATAACATATCGTTAATTCCATATCCGGCCTGTGTGAAAATTTCATCGGCATAATTGAAAATAACATTTATTCCACACCACTGTTGCAGGATAGCCAGTATCATACCAATAAAAACAATTCGTTTAATTTTTGGATTTTTTAAATATTTGAAATCAATTTTTGAGGTGTCCCGTGCAAGTGTTTCTTTTATTGATTGATATGTTGTTTTACCGTATTCTCCACCTCCTATTTTTGTTAAAACAGATGTGGCCAGGGAGCCTTGCTTTGCTTTCACTAACCACCGTGGACTTTCAGGAATAAAAAAGGCTAACAGAAAAAATAGTCCGGCAAATAATGTTTCAGCCCAAAACATCCAGCGCCAGGCATTCTGGCCATTCCATGAATCCAGAATCTGGCTATCGTTATAATCGACAGGAACATCCTGAGCAATAGTCAGGTTAATAATTTGTGCAAGTAAAATTCCAATAACAATGGTAAGCTGGTTAATGGCCACAAATCGTCCACGCATGTTTGCGGGTGAAACTTCGGCAATGTAAATAGGTGAAAGAACAGAAGCCATCCCTATTCCCAAACCACCAATAATTCTATAAGAGATAAAAAGTGTCAGGCTATTTGAAGCGCCTGTGCCTATTGCTGAAAGAGTGAATAAGGCAGCTGCGAAAATTAATGGTTTTTTCCTGCCGAGCTTATCCGATATTGTACCAGCTGAAATTGCCCCAAGCAGGCACCCCACAAGGGCACTACTCATAACCCAGCCTTGCAAAGCAGGCATTCCTCTTATGTCGAAATAAATCTCGTAAAACCGCTTTGCTCCTCCGATAACCACCCAGTCGTAACCAAATAATAGTCCGCCAAGCGCTGAAATAAGGACAATAAACGCTAAGTATTTGTAATTAAAAGAGTTCTTCACAATTAGTTTTTTGTAATATTAATAAATCAATGCCGGTTTGAACTCTATTATACCTTTACAAGCTTCCTGGCATTTGATGCTGAGGTAGATGACAGAACTGCTTTCATCTGTCACCTGAGCAGTTCGGTTGATTTGGATGCTATTGCCTTCCACTGTCACGAATTCATCCAATGCACGATGCCCCTCATAATGTATCTCTGCATTAACAATCTCTATTTCAATGTCTGAATTATCCGGTGTTATTTTAAGGGAGAACTGGCCAGGGTATTTAATCTTTGCTGACAGATCGACTTTAATTTCTTTTATCCCATTTTCAAAGCCATTATTATCCCATTGACCAATCCTTGCCCAGGTTGACCAGGCATGGACACTTTGTTTTTTTGGAGGGATAAAGTCTTCCACATAATAGGCCGAAAGACTTCTGATCAGGGGCTCTCCGATTGAATTAAGAGCCTTAATACGGATTTTTGAAATTTCAACATCTGGGAAGAAGTCAATTTTTTTACGACCCACAGACTGTCCTTTGTAGAGCTCTTCCCATTGACCATTCCGATAGCCTTCGATACTGTATTCCCTTATCCGGTGGCCTTGTCGGTAGTCTTCCATGGTAATCAGGTGGTTGACTTTTTTGGTAAGCTTGAAATTGAGGGTCTTTAGCTCTCCTTTTTTGTTTTTAATCGCTGCCAATGGTTTCTTGAACCGTCTGTCGATTTCCTGCCTGAAAGCCTTATACAATTTTATATCATCTGCAGGAATCAGGCCGTTTGTATCTGGTGTGGAATTCAAAAGAAAAACACTGCCATATCCTACTGATTTATAATAGCATTCCATCAATTGATCCAGAGATTTACGCTTTTTCTCCTTCTCAGGAGACCAAAACCAGTGATGATCGTATAGCGTTGTATTTGTTTCAAGAGGTGCCCAGATATCTCCATCCGGATCCCCATGGATCTGGGTTGAAACGCCGGTTTCAAAGTCCTCACTTTTTACAGTATTCCAGGCCGGATAGAATAGTTTACCCGACTCTGTTCCTGGCCAGCGCAGGGTGGCGTGTGGCCCCTGGAAGATAACTGAATTTTTAGCATACTTCTCTAAAATATCTGATACATCAATTTTACAACTTCCGTCAAACCATACTTCGATAGTTTCACCGTAGTTGGTAAGTGTTTCAGTCAATTGCTGACGGAAAACTTTGTTGTAGACTTCCTGTTTCGATGAATCTTTTGTCAATCCGCCACTTCCAATTCCTGCCCCCCAGGTTTCATCACCCGGGTAAACGTAAATTCCAAGATTTAATCCATACTCTTTGCATGATTCTGAAAGTTCTTTCAGTACATCGCCTTTACCTTCCTTGTATGGAGTATTTCTTATTCCATAATCAGTCGTTTCTGTTTGCCACCAGCAGAATCCTCCGGTATGTTTAGCAACGAAAAGTATTTCTTTGGCTCCCCAGGATTGCGCTACCTCACACCATTGGTCAGTATTCAGATCTTTCGGATTAATCCGATCCAGCGGAACAGAATGGTTATCATATTCCCTCCCTTGCCAGGTACATGGATCAAGGCAAACAAACATAATGCGCTCCTGCTCATGCCATTTATATTGAATTTCTGATGGCTTTGCCAATTCAATGGTTTCTGATTGCGAGCTGGATTTCTCCATTGGTATTCCAGCTCCACATGATTTTAGATATTTCCCTAAGCTTGTTACCAGTTTTTCTACAATTTCCGGGTGTTGAGTTGATAAATCAATCTTTTCGCTAATATCATTGGGTATATTGTATAACTCAGTTTTCCCATCCTTATACCAATTAATTAGTTTCCAATCTCCCTTACGTATAACACTATATGGTTCGAAACCGTAATTGTGCGGAAAATGCCAGAAAAACTCCCGTTTAGCTGATCTCACCTTCTTCCCTTGAAGTAGTGGGATAAAGCTAATACCATCTATCTCCTCAGAAACTTTGTTTAAGTTCACACCACCCATTTCAAGGATGGTTGGGAAGAAGTCCTCAATGATTAATGGGGTATTACAAACACTCCCTGCTTTTGTCATGGATGGCCAGTAAACTATCATTGGTTCACGGATTCCTCCTTCGTAAGGGCTGATTTTACATCCGCGCAGGGGCTCATTCTGTGGACACTGGGATGGAGAACCATTATCCGACATAAACATAATGATCGTATTATCCTCTATTGCCAATTCCCGTACTTTATTCATAATGTCGCCTAGCGATTTATCCATACTCTCGATCATAGAAGCATAAGTTGCCTCGAAATCGGATAACCCCCGATCTGCATATTTCTGATAAAATCGCTCATCCTTCTCCCATGGAGCATGAATGGCATAGTGTGACATATATAAATAAAATGGTTTTTTATCTTCAACAGCCTTTTGCATTTCGTCCATGGCCTCCAGAGTAAGGGCTTCAGTTATGTTGATTTCCTGTCCATGGTATTTCTCCAAACCGGGCACATCCCAGATTCGGTCGGCATTGCGCCAGGCCGCACTAAAGTTATATTTACCATAATATGAGCCCGGACCTCCTGCTGCATGTCCGGCAATATTTACATCAAATCCCAAATTTAAAGGATCTTCCCCAGGTGTTCCTTTTGCTCCCCAATGTGCTTTTCCGGCATGAATAGTGGTATAACCGACTTCCTGCAAATACATTGGAAGTGTTTTAGCGACAAATGTATTCTCAATACCTTCAACCGGACTAAGCCCATTGACATTCCATACCGGGATTTCAAGAGTTTCGTGATCACGATCGGGAGAGATGTTCTTGCGCAGGGTCCAGTTAGTAACCATATGACGGGCGGAATTAACACCTGTCATAAGGCTTACTCGGGTTGGAGAGCACAAGGGACAAGCATAGGCCTGAGTAAACTTCATTCCCTGCTCCGCCAGGGTTTCCATCGCCGGTGTATGGTAACGTTTATTAAGCTCTGTTAGCTCTTTGTAAAAAGGGACTGAAGTTTCCTGCCAACCCATATCATCAACCAAAAACAAGACAATGTTAGGTTTTATTTCAGGTTTTAAGCTGCAACTGAAAAGCAATATCAGGCAAAGTCCTGCTGATACTAAACTGAATACTCTCATATTTCCCATATATTCTTGTATTCTTGGTAGTAGATCTTTTTTATCCATTTCATTCTTCTACTTATAAAACTATTCAAATTTAATTTTGAGTCCATAGGCAAAGTTATGCGGTTTCTCATTTGGCATGGTAACATACAATCCTACCCTGTCTTGTCTCCATTCGATATCTCCAACTCCAAGCATAGAAACTGATTTTACCTTACCGGCACTAATATTATTGGGTGAGATATGTTTCATCCATACAGTTTTATTCTTCACAGGCCAATCCATCACAAAAGCATACAGGAGATCATCCTTTGTAGTAAAGCGAATATCTTTCTCTGTAAACAATGATGTTCTTCCCATTTCAGGTATCTCATTCACTTTACCATCACCAAACCTATACCAGGGCCGTGTTCCATAAATTCCTTCTCCATTGATCTCCATCCACTCACCAATTTCCTCCAGTATCTTAACTGATTCATCATCAAGAGTGCCATCAGCTTTTATTGGAATATTAAGCAATAGGTTTCCGTTCTTACTCACGATGTCGATTAGTTTATCTATCACTGCATTAGTTGACTTATACTTGGCACCTTTGCGATAACCCCATGGTCCGATAGTATCATCTGTTTGCCAGGGTTTTTTCCTGATCTCAGGCGATTTCCCTCTTTCATAATCGAGGGTTAACATCCCATCAACGAAGATCCCATTGAAGGGACGCTCCTTGTAACACATTACAGCTTCCAGTTTTCCACCATTTACTTCCATTGAATGATTCAGGAGGTGTGCGACCACATCCATTCCGGTTTTACCATAGTCCTCACCACTAAAAGGGATAGCTCCATCAAAATAAAAATGGTCGGGATGGTAATTATCTATCAAATCTTTCATCCTGTCAGCCCATTCTTCCTTCCATTCATCAGTTGGATCAACCGGACCTCTTGAAGAAATATCTTCATGCTTTTTATGGTAAAGCCTATCATATTCAGGGTCATCACCATCGTAGGGCACACCGGCAAGCCGACCTTCCCTGTCTGACTGATTAGCAGTATTCATCCAACTATATGATCTTGCAAGGTGGGTGGTAACTCCGAATCTCAAGCCTTGCTTGATAGTAGCCTCACGCCACATACCTATAAGATCCTTTTTGGGTCCCATATTAACGGCATTCCATGGCTGATATTTTGAGTCCCACAAATCGAAATTATCATGGTGAACTGCACAGGGGGTAAAATACTTCGCACCTGCTCTCTTAAATAGTGCAAGCAAAGGATCAGGATTGAAATTCTCAGCCTTCCACATCGGAATAAAATCTTTATAACCAAATTCAGATGGATGTCCATAATGTTCCAGGTGATAGTTGTAAGCCCACATATTATCCTGGTACATCCATCGTCCATACCATTCGCCCATTGCCGGCACCGAGTATACTCCCCAGTGTAGGTAAATTCCAAACTTGGCATCTCTGAACCATTCAGGAGCAGAATAATTCATGAGGGATTCAACCGTACCTTCGAATTTTACAATTTCACTCTTGTCACTATTGCCCTTATTACACGAAACCAGAAGCACAACGAAGAGAAAAATAGAACTTCTACAGAGATTTTTATATTTCATCTTAGTTCTGATACTTACCTAATCTACATATCATCTATTTGCATTATTTCTTCAGCGCCTTTTTGTTTTACTATAAGATTCACTTTCAGATCATCATTCCCCTTAAACTGGCAATCAAACCTCAGGTAATGTGTACCTTTTCTCATAACAGGAGGTTTGCGTCCCATATCGAAAGTTTCAATGAATCGACCTTTCTGATCATATATTCTGAGCACTTCTGAGCCATCGCAAACAAGAGAATAACCAGCCAAAGCTTCTTTTGGTAAATTGAATTTAAAGGAGCGGTCAAATTCCAAATCAAAATTCTCAACCTTTCCTACCTCTCCTTTTATAGTCAGCCTGAACCGAAGCTTCTGTTCACCGCCATCATTCTTGAAATTCCATTCTGAATCAGTTGGCTCACCAGGTTGCAGCACTTTCTTTTCATGCTCAAAACTGTTATTGGTGTAGGAATTCAGTACATAGGTTTTATCATCCCTTTTCTCCAGATGGAATTCATTATTGTTGTTTCTTAAGCTTTCACACTGTTCGTCACTAAAGACTCCGGCAAGCCTTGCTTCTTCCCATATTTTTATCAATCCCAACAGTTCATCTGTATAAGGGTTATTAAGCAATTCTGACTCTCGTAGTACCATTGCAAATCCAGCATTGTAACCCGCAGCCCGGGCCATCATCCACTCAATGTCGCCCGGAATAGTAGAAGATTTAATCATAAACCACCCCAGCATATTCCTCAGGTAATTCCTTTCGAGAAATGGTTGTACTTTGAAACGCCGATCCGACTGGCTTTCCCTGAACCCTCCGTACCATGGTTCACCCCAATTGATGAAATGGTTGATATGCCAGTAGTAATGCTTCAGCCGGGATGAGCTGTTAATTACTACATGATCCAACAAATTATACCAGTCGTTCGCATATTTATCCATAGCATAATCACCATGACCAGTTGCATAACATCCCTCATGGCCATCAAATCCCATTTGAGTAATTCCAGTTTCATTAATCAGGTCGGTAATATTCTTTACCATATCATTCTGCATGTCCCAGTTGGGATAGAAAGTTCGGTAGGCAAAGTCCAGAAGGTTAACAAGCGTGTCACCAGCTGAATGAGCCGAAGCGATTGTACCCCATGCTCCCCTCTTACAATCATATAGTTTGAAAGGTTTTTCCTCACTGAAAGAGCCATATTGAATAAGCTCCTCACCAATACGTACTGTATTTAACTTACTGTTTTTCTTAACTTTCAATAATAAAGTGTCGGCAATTTCAATACCACTGACAGTGGCACTTATATCCTGAAGCAGAGTTGTTGATCCAAGGATCGCCAGCCTCGGATCAGGAATAGGAGTAACAAAGGCATCATCAGGAGTAATAAAATTTGTAAGAGTATGAACTCCCATATATAAATTGGCCTCTTTTGCCTTAGTAACGCATGCTTTAAGGCCTTCACGTCCATTAGGGAAGTAATCCTTCCTCAGCTTAAAATTTCCCCAGGTTTCGAAAGGATCTTCATGATATAGTGAACGCAGGCCCGATTTTCTAAGCCAATCTAATGTTTGATCAACATTTGATTCGGTGAAAGGAGATATCACATAGGCCCTGCCCGTCTCGCTTGATTCTTTGATCCATACACCATCTATCATAGGATGAGGTAAGCCTTCAGTCACTTCTATCTTTCCAATTGTACTGACAACATTCTCGGGAGAGCAAGCAAAAAGAGCAAGAGCTGAACCTGTGACAAATCCTTCTTCTTCATTCAGAATATCATATGGTCGACCTGAATATCGGTTAACCCACCCATCCCATTTTGAATCAGACAGATCCTGTGATCTGTTAATTGCAAAAGCCTGGAGTACTGATCCCTTCTCTGTTTCCTCAGCTGCTGTACCATGATAACTTACTATACCTTGTATATTATCCAGTTTACCTGCAGTTGTTTTTGGATTAAGGGACTGCATCCCAATTGCAAAATCTCCATCTCTTACAACTCCTATATTTTCACCAATAATCTCTTTTATACTTGTTTCATACGGACCCCAGATAACAGCTTCCAATAATTCCCTACTTCCTGATACATCACTGATCTTAAATGAAATATGTGAGGGATTCTCAGCTATTTTCAGACTAATAATAATTCTGCTCTCTGCATAACTCAGATTATAAGCAGTCTCATTTTCAAGTACAAAAGATTCTGGCATGCTAAGTTTTCCATCGTAGACTATAGCAATAAGAGGGCTTGCATTACTACCCTGTAAATATTCTTTTTTTGAATTAAGGTCGACAAGAGATCCTATATAGCCCTGATCTGTAATGCTTATTCGAAAAGTATCACTTGAGAACGAAATTGAACTATCCCTTGTGCATGAAACTAATAATGCAAAAAAAAGGATTAACTGAAATGCATGAAATATTTTCTTAATCATAATACAAATTATTATCAGACAAACTCAAATCAGCCCACAAAAAGCTTAAGATAAAACAATAATAGATATCATGCTACCAAAAAGCTGAAACTTCGAAATCTTACAAAAATCTTTCTCTATGGAATAGGGGTTTTTAGACCATGGCCTGTCATATTATTGAACTAAACTAAGAATGAATCAAACAAAAACTAAGAGATGAACCGAGCACGACAAAAAGTAAAATATTTTAACACACACACGGATGATTGTTTTTGTTGTGCGAGCTACATCCGACAAATAAAATAAAATATAAACGGATGAAAACACTTATAAAAATCATTACGATTGCCATTGCTATTTCTACAGCTTGCAATCTACAGGCACAAAACAAATCAACTTTAACCCAGATTATCCGAGGGCTAGTTGTTGATAAAGAAACACATGTAACATTACCAGGAGCAACAATTGTTGTTCTTGAGACAGACCTGCGATATGCAGCCGTTACGGATGCTGATGGAAACTTTAGCATTGAAAATATTCCTGTTGGGAGATATAGTATTCAAGCAAGTTTTATGGGCTATGAAGATCAAACTATATCAGAACTCCAAGTAACTACAAGTAAAGAAGTTGTTCTGAATTTTCAATTACAGGAACAAGCATTTTCCCTTGAAGAAGTGGTCGTAAAGCCCAATAAGGAAAGATCAGAAACAATAAATTCAATGTCGTTTATTAGTGCAAGAACTTTTTCGGCAGAAGAAACACGACGATATGCCGGAGGAATAGATGACCCGGCACGTATGGCTTCAGCTTTTGCTGGAGTGGCAGTTGGGAATATTCAGGACAATTCTATTATCATTCGGGGTAACTCGCCAAAAGGTGTATTGTGGCGTCTGGAAGGAGTGGAGATACCCAATCCAAGTCATTTCCCGGGCGCAAACGTAACAGGAGGTGGATTTACCACCTTGTTCAGCAATCACTTAATGTCTAATTCTGATTTCTTTACGGGTGCATTCCCTGCTGAATATGGGAATGCTCTTGCCGGTGTTTTCGATATGAGGCTAAGAAACGGAAACGACCAGAAAAGAGAATATGCTTTCCAAGCTGGTATTATGGGGATTGACTTTGCGGCGGAAGGTCCGTTTACTAAAGGGAAAAGAGCTTCCTATATTTTTAATTACCGATATTCTACATTCGGACTGATAAAAAAGTTTATTCCATCTGATCAGGTTCCCGAATATCAGGATTTCAGTTTTAAATTTAATTTTCCAACAAAAAATTTGGGAATAATTTCACTTTGGGGCATTGGTGGATTAGATAATAATTCAGAACCTGTTACAGCCGACTCAAGCGAATGGATTTATAATTGGGATAGAATGTATTACGATCTTTCAGTATATACCGGTGTAGTAGGCTTGTCTCATAAAAAGATCATTAATAACTCCACATATATTAATTCATCACTTGTTGCATCAAGTAGTCAGTTCATTTATAATCAAAAAAGGATGGATGATAATTTGATCTTGAATGATTATTTGAATCTTGACAACACTGAGAGTAAATACACATTTACCACTTACATAAATAAGAAGTTAAGTGCAAAGCACACCAACAGAACAGGGCTGATTATCAACAATTTGCATTACAACACTAATACAGCGGCTGAGGAGCAGGGTGAAATGATTGATTATATAAAATCTAAGGGTAATAGCTACTTAATACAAGCATATTCACAATCCAAATATCATATTAACCAAAGATTGCTCCTTAACCTTGGCGTTCATGCCCAATACCTGTTGTTTAATGAGAATTATTCAATTGAGCCAAGGGCAGGATTGAGATATTCAATTAATACTAAAAATGCCATAAGTATTGGCTATGGAAATCATAGTCAGATGGAGCCTTTGAAGGTATATTTATATCAGCAGCAGAATGAAATTGGAAGGATATTCCCGAATAGGAATCTGGATTTCTCAAAGGCTCATCATTTTATTATCGGATACGATTATTTTATTACGCCAAATCTCAGGATAAAGATTGAACCCTATTATCAAAGTCTTTACAATATCCCGGTGATTGCTGATAGCACCTGGTCGATGATTAACTACGAACAAGAATTTGCTTTTAATAAGACCCTCGTAAGTGAAGGCAAAGGAACAAATATCGGAATTGATTTTACTATTGAACGCTTCCTTAAAAACAATTTTTATTATCTGGCAACAGCTTCTTTCTTTGATTCAAAATATACTGGCGGTAATGGAGAAGTTTATAACTCACGCTTCAACAAAAACTATGTGGTAACGGTGCTTGGTGGAAAAGAGTTTATTTTTAGCAAGAAAGCGAACAAAACACATATTTTGGGAATTAATGCCAGGGCTACTCTTGCTGGAGGCCACAGGACGGTTCAGGTTAATGAACAACTATCATTACAAAGGCAGGAGATCATCTATGATTGGAGCAATCCTTATGTTGATCAAAATCCGGCAGATTTCTTTCTCGATATCACCATTCTATATCGCAAAAACAAAGCGAAATATTCAAGCGTATGGGCCATCCAGATAAAGAATGCCACGAGTACACCTTCGAATTATATGTATGAGTATAACTTAAGAGATAATATAATTGAAAATACCAGCAAGATGATTGTAGTTCCAAATATCAGTTATAAGATAGAATTTTAATCATATCGCTATATTTGTGCTCTATATGGGTATTTATATTTTGATAGGATGATAATGAAGATATCTAAAGAAACTTACTTTTTAGTGGGCGCCAAATTCGGTGGAATGTTGTTTTATTTCTTCATTATCATCCTTGTATCATTAATCAACCCGAATAATCAATCAAGCGTTAGTTCTATTTTAATGAGTGGTCTCGCCAGGTTTATTTCAGGTTATATAACGATAAGTATATTGTACTTAATCCTTAATTTCAAAACCAATAAGAACCAGGCTTCGCATAAAATATTTACCTTCTTACTATTGCCAATTTGCTATATTACCGCTGTTGTATGGTTTATTTTTTATGTTTCTTTAAACAACCTGTTTCAATCCGAACCACTATTTTTCAGCACCTTATTTTTTGTAAAAGCCTTTAATTTTCTCTTCATTGTTATTTCTTTTGTCGGCTTGTATTACCTTATCAAACATTGGTTCGATTTGAAAAAGCAAAAAGAGATGACACAAGTTGCAAACAATTTAGCAAACGAGGCTCAACTGCAAATGCTACGGTATCAAATCAATCCTCATTTTCTTTTTAATGCCTTAAATACGATTCGCTCGATGGTTGAGGAGGATAAAACGGTGGCCCGCAATATGATTACAGAATTATCTAATTTCTTTCGTTATTCATTATCACAGAATGGAACTACCGACACCTTTGAAAATGAAATTAACGCCATTAGAAACTATCTTGAAATCCAAAAGATCAGATTTGAAGAAAAGCTTGAGGTGAGCTACGATATTGATAAGGAAATTTATCAAATAAAGATTCCATTTTTCATCATCCTTCCCTTGGTAGAAAATGCCATTAAATTTGGTTTACAATCAAGTCAATCACCACTCCGCATTAAAATTGTTGCCAAAGCTAACAGTCATCTTGAAATTAGTGTTCACAATACGGGAAGCATTATTGAAGGTGATAATAATAATGAAGGCACGAAAACAGGTATCGAAAACACCAAGAAAAGACTATCACTTTACTTTCCTGATAATTACACGTTTAAACTTTTCAAGAAAGACTCATGGGTAATTTCACAGATTATCATTAGTGATTACAAAAAACTATTAGCTGAATAAAGAATGAGTGTGATAAATGCGATAATAATTGATGATGAACGACCAGCCAGAAAAGAATTGATCTTCTTATTGAAGGATATTCCTGAGATTGTTGTAATTGGTGAAGCCGATAATATTTCATCCTCAATCACACTTATACAAGAACTTAAACCGGATTTAGTTTTTCTAGACATTCAGCTTTCAGGTGAAAATGGATTTGATTTACTTGAGAAAGTTTGTGTCGATTTCAAAATTATATTTGTTACGGCTTACAATGAATTTGCCATAAAAGCTTTTGATGTAAATGCAAGTGATTACCTACTCAAGCCTGTCGATCCAAAACGATTAAAATTAGCCATCAAAAGAATAATTGATGGAAAGGATAATAACAATTCTGATGTTAAGGTTTTTGGCTATGACGATTCTATTTACTTAAAGCAGAATAACTGTACAGCAAGATTTGTAGAAATAAACACCATCAGTGCGATCACCTCTGTTGGAAATCATTCAAAGGTCACTACTTCGGATAACCGCACTTATGTGATCTTAAAAACCCTAAAGCAATGGAAGACTAAATTACCGCAAACACATTTTATCAGAATCCATCGTTCAACCATTGTCAATTTAAAACATATCATCAAAATCGATAATTATTCAAATACGAATCATCAGGTATTTTTAGATCGAATTGAAGTCCCTTTTGAAGTTAGTCGCAATTGCTTTAAAGATCTTAAAAAAGCTTATAATTAGGAGATCTTCCCTGCACTTTTTACTGCTTATCATTTAAAATAACCATTCATCATTTTACTTATTGCCATTCTATTTAAAGGCACTTTTTTTGTGCTTTGATTTGCAAATTATTGGTATATGAAACGAGTACAGATTCTTACATTATTTTGTTTTTTCGCTTATTCAATCTTTGCCCAAACAATAGTTTGGAAGAAAGTAGCCTCACTTCCGGATGGTTTTAATGGAGGAGAGGCTGTTAGCCTGAACAATGAAGTATACTTTGTAGCAGGACGAACTAAAACTTCAAAAAGTGCGTCTTTTTACAAATATAATCCCAAAACAAATCAGTGGAAAAAATTGGCAGACGTCCCAAAGCCTGCAACAAATTTTGCATTAGCAGCTGTTAAAGGGAAAATTTATGCCATAGGCGGCGACCTATTTAAAGATGCGAACCGAGAATACAACCCTCAAACCAATAGCTGGAAATTATTGAAACCAATGCCGACCCCTCGTCAACATATCAACTGTGGAGTTTATGAAAATGAAATTTACATTGCCGGAGGACTAACTTCATGGAAAAATATTACCAAAAAGCATGAAGTTTTTAATACCGCTACTAACACATGGTCAGAAAAAGCAGCCATTCCTTATTTAGTACAAAATGCTTCTGTTGTAACTGTTGATTCTCTCATTTATGTAATTGGTGGCGCAGGTACAAAAGAAAATATTTGGGGAGATGTCTGGACTGTTGAGACATACAACATCAATACAAATAAATGGAAAAGAATCAATGATTTACCTCAACTGTTATTTGGAACAGCAGCTGTTGTGGTGAACAAAGAAATAATTGTTTTAGGTGGACAGACCTTGATAGATGGTGATGATGACACTTCAAAAAAGGTTTTTATCTATAAACCCAAATATTGCCAATGGATAGAAACATCTCCCCTACCTATTAAGAATGTATTTTTTGCATGTTCCACAATCGGGAATAAAATATATGTAATAGGTGGAACAGTTGGGGGTAATCCAAATTGGGATAACTATGCCGAGGTTTATGAAGGAGAGATAATTACGGATAATTCTAAAGATAAGTAATATGAGAAGAAAAGCAGTTATAATATTTCTATTTCTGAGCTACATTTCGGTTTCCTCATACGCTCAGCAGAAAGAAACGGAAGTTACCTATGTTGGGAATTCTGGATTTCTGATTAAAATTGGAGATAAGAAAATCTTAATTGATGCTTTATTCAAAGGATTTGCAGGCAGTTATGAATTGCCCCAAGAAGTTCAGGATAAGCTAACACTCGCACAAGCACCTTTCGATGATGTCGATTTAATTTTAGTTACACATGCCCATGGAGATCATGTTGATCCTTCGATGGTTACCGAACACATGAAAAACAATCCCAATGCCATTTTTGCTTCAACACAACAGCTAGTAGATCATCTGAAGGACTCCACTAATCGAAGTATTGGATTCAATCCAACAAAAGAAAAATCTGATAAGAAGGAAATTCAGGGATTCAGCATTGAAACTTTTCTGCTCCCTCACGGCCCGGATTCTAGAATAATCAATATCGGTTTCCTCATTTCGGCAAATGGAATCACACTTTTTCAAACAGGTGATTTTGATAACGAACAGTATACTTTTGAAGAGTTCCGAGCCCTACAATTACCTGAAAAGAAAATCGATCTTGCTTTTATGCAACATTATTATTTAACTGATAGCCCAATCGAAAGAAAGTTTGTGGAAGAAGGGATTGGAGCTAAATACATCATTCCGATTCATTACCATTTTACAACACCGGCTTTCGACAGCATATTGATAAAACAAAACTATCCTGATGCGATCCTATTCAAAAAAGAAATGCATTCTTGGGAAATGCCTCAGAAAGAAACCAGACTTTCCAATGTAAAAGGAGATTACTTAGGTCAAAACCCTCCAGGTGATGTACCAGTAATTTTTGCCCCAGGAATCATTTCTGTCGATAGCACCGTCGAACATGGTTACCCAACATTCTCTCCTGATGGCAATATGGTTTTTTGGCAATCGAACCTACGCCAAAAAGAAAAGGAAACAGAAATATTCCTTAAAGTCATGCGTCGTGTGGACGGTCAATGGACAGAACCCGAAAGCTCTCCATACGGAGGTATGCCCGCTTTTTCTCCGGATGGCAATAAACTCTATTTTATTTCCGATGACACAGAAAAAGAAAAAGGTCTATACTTTGTAGAAAAACAAGGTGAAAATTGGACTGAGCCAAAAAGCTTGAATATTATCGCTCAGTTTCCTGAACTGAAGTATCTGTATGGTCCATCCCTTACAAATAATGGGACTCTCTATTTTTTTGGTCATGCAGAAGGCTTGGGATCAAGGAACGATTTTGGCATTTACCGATCAGAACTTATTAATGGAATTTATGCAAAACCAGAACTACTTCCTCCATCCATTAACACTGCAGAGGGTGTAATCAACTGGATGCCATTTATCGCACCAGATGAGAGCTATCTGCTATTTTCTTCCGATCGCAACACGAATAGGCAAAGTCTATATATCAGCTTTAGGCTATCAGACGGTTCTTGGACTGAAGCCCATGGCTTAGGTGAAGCAATTAACTCCCAAAAAGGGGAGCGATTTCCGTATGTTTCGCCCGACGGCAAATACCTTTTCTTTACACGTTGGCATGGCAGAGATAACGAGGATATAATGTGGGTAAGTGCAAAAATTATTGCCGACCTAAAAAAAGAAGTATTTAATAGCCTAAATAATTCATCAAAATGAAAAAAATATCATATCTATTCCTAATTGGATTTATCTTCACTAGTTGCACTGGAACTGTGACAAGTTTTCTTGAAACGGAAGATGCATATTTCGGACTAACACCTCCAGGCTTAATTCCAGAAGTTTTTGCCCCTGGCATTGCCTCTGACAGCACTTGGGCAGAACATTGTCAGGTAGCAGTTTCTCCCGATGGAAAAGAAATCTACTGGTCGGCCTGGTCCTCAAGATATCCACCAGATAATGGCATGAAAAATTCAGAGCAGATTTATTTTTCAGAATTCAAAGAGGGAGCCTGGACAAAACCTGCAATCGCAAAATTTATTAAAGATCATTTAACTTGTTTGAATGGAGGACCTAGTTTTAGTCCGGATGGAGACCGACTCTATTTTTATTCAACCGGGATAGTTGGAGGACTTGGGAAAAAGGATGTTTGGTATTCTGAACGAACAGAAAGCGGATGGAGCAAACCCATCAATGCAGGTGAACCTTTAAATACCCCAGATGGTGATTGGACACCTTCTTTTGCGGGAAGCAGTAAGGCATATCACATGGGAAATTACCATTATAATGAGAATGAAAAGCCCTTACAGTTTAAATATTCTGAAAGTGAATTTTCAGATCCTGTACCTGTAATTATTCATCCTGATTTTAAACCGGTTTTTGCAATATATGTTGCCCCGGATGAAAGCTATCTAATTTTTTCTGCTTCACATAAAGATGGTTATGGTAGTCTGGATATTTATATCAGCTTCAAGACCGATGAAGGCGATTGGGGAACACCAATAAATATGGGAGATCAGATTAACACGGAGAAAATCGAACGTTTTCCAATAGTATCTCCTGATGGGAAATATTTATTCTTTATGCGCCATACTCCAGGTCAGGATTTCTTTTGGGTTTCAACAGAAATTATTGAGAAGCTCAAAACTAAAACCATAAACAATTAATATGAGAAAATTTATCTCATTATTTTTAACGGGTTTTATATGTCTAAGTTGCACTCAAACAAAGAAGAGTTTTTTAGAAACTAAGGATGCCTATTTCGGACTAACACCTCCAGGCTTAATTCCAGAGGTATTTGCTCCGAGCATTGTTTCTGATTCTTCCTGGGCTGAGCATTGCCAGGTTGCTATCTCACCCAAAGGTAATGAGATTTATTGGTCGAGGTTTACAAATGATGTTCCTGAGCAAATCTATTTCTCTAAATTTATAAATAACAATTGGACTAGACCGAAATTAGCAGATTTTATAAAGGGTGATTTATCGAATTTGAACGGCCAGCCAACTTTCTCGCCCGACGGCAATAAATTATTCTTCTACTCCAGAAATCGTCCTGGGGGTTTGGGTTATATTGATGTTTGGTATATCGAACGAGAGGATGATGGATGGAGCAAACCCATCAATGCAGGGCAACCTTTAAACACTGATGGTGATGACAGACCTCCAATCATAACAAATAAAGGGAATGCATACACCATGGGCAGAAACTTTGCCAAAAACAAAGTTGATTACCTCAAATTTAACTATACCGATGGAAAATTTTCCGCTCCATCAGCAGTCAGCACCTATGGAGACAGTCAATATTGGTGGCCTTTGTATGTTTCTCCTGATGAAAGTTATCTAATTTTTCCTTCTGCTTTGGCAGGAGGATTTGGTGGACTTGATCTCTATGTTTGTTTTAAGGATGAGAATGACATTTGGGGAAAACCAATAAATCTCGGGCCAGAAATTAACACAAAAGTATCGGAAAGATTCCCGACTGTTTCTCCAGATGGCAAATATTTATTTTTTATGCGTCATGCTGAATCATGGGATATCTTTTGGGTATCAACAGAAATATTTGATGAGTTAAGAAAAAGTGATCTGTTTAAATAATAAATTGCATAACATCGACTATCTAAAAGAGGTTAAAGTAGAATTAAATCAATTATTAATTATGAAATTAAGTTCGAAGTTCAGCATAATTAAACAAAATGATGAAGCCAAAACGAAAAATGATGCAACTTACCATCTTGAAAGTAATAAGCTAGGGTTATTAATTTGTTTTATCATTTTCTCAACAACTTATATCAATGCTCAGAATAAAGACATCTTCAATAATCCACCAGACAGCATTCCAAAAATCTTTGCCAAAGGAATTATTTCTGTACAGGATAGATACGAATATGGTTTAGCCATTTCGCCAAATTACGATGAGATATTTATTACGGTGGAGCAGCCGGGTGATGGTTTAATGGTAATGAAAAAACTTAACGATGAAAGTTGGTCAAACCCGAAAGTTGCCAATTTAAGAGGGAATGATAGTTGGGAACAAGAAGCATTTTATACTCCGGATGGACAAAAACTATTTTTTGCCATACTGGCAAATGATACAATACGTCTTTGGTTTTGCACTAAAGAAAAAGAGGGATGGTCGGCTCCAACCTTATTAGATTCACCAGTGAATGACACGCCTGTGTTCTGGGCAACTTTTACGAATGAGAACACGATGTATTACTCGAATTTAAGTGTTCGTAAAATTTTCAGATCTCAAATCTCTGACAATCAATATAAAGAAACTGAGAATTCGGGTATTCCATTTGGGATGCATCCCTCTGTCTCAAAAGATGAAAGTTTTATTCTCTTTAATTATAGAGGCGATATCTATGTTGCATTCAAAAACAAAACAAATAAATGGGGAGAACCCATAAAATTAGGGGAGCAGATTAATACTTCTGAATATGGAGAGACATGCCCTTCCTTATCTCCTGATGAAAAATACATTTTCTTCAGCAGATATAATGATACCAATAAGAAGAGTGATATTTATTGGGTTAGTTCAAGTATTCTTGAAAAGTATAAAAAGAAAGAATTATAACATGAAAGCAAGATCTCAAGCACTAATCATTATTATCCTGTTAATCAGTATAGGCTTACCTCAAATACTTAATGGACAAGATCTTAACCTAAAAATAGGGGTAAGAGTTCCTATTAAATCTGAAATACTTAATGAACAAAGAAGCGTAATCATACATTTGCCGGATAATTATGACAACTCCGGAAAATCATACCCAGTTATCTATCGCTTAGATGGGAGCATGGATATCATGCTTGAGACTGTAGCAACGATCAACAGACTATCTGTAACAGAGGAAATCATACCTGAAATGATTGTAGTAGCTATTGAAAATACAAATAGAGACAGAGATATGTGGCCTGTGAAGAATCGATACTACAGCAATGAACCAGGTGCTGAAAAATTTTTAAAATTTATTGAGCATGAGATTCTTCCATATATAGAGAAAGATTACAGAACAACAGAGCACAGAATTATTTGCGGGCAATCGCTTAGTAGCGTTTTTACTTTTTATGTACTCTTAACAAAGCCAAATTTATTCGATTCATACATAATAATCAGTGGTGCATTTCCTGATAGTGAAAAATATTTCAATGAATTGAGCCAAAAAGCATTCTTGCAAATTGATCAATTCTATGATAAAGAAATATTCATAAGCAATGGTCTCAAAGACCCATTAGATCCAGATAGCAGAAATCACAAGCAAATTCTGGATTTTTCAAATACACTGAGGTGCAAAGCAGGAAATATTTCGAGGAGTAAATATGTGGCATATGAAAATGAAGGACATGTGCCTTTCATTAGCTTATATGATGGTTTAAGATTCATATTTGACTCAGCGGAAGAGGAATTCGAACTTCCAACTGGAGCATTTCCAATTGTTTACCGTGGGCATATATATATACCGGGAAATGCTGATGGTATCAAAGGGAATTTTGTTTTTGATACAGGTGCATCGAATCTATATTATGACACCACCTATTATGCAGATAATGAGTTCAGATATGAAGATCTTCTTACGGCTAAACTGCCGGGAGCCGGAACTAAACCACAAGATGTTATTGTAATTAAAGATACTGTTGATTTCACCTTTGGAAACTACTTGTATCGTACCCCTCGAGTACCAGTATTAAAATTAAAACCGATTCTGGGTGATTTTTCAGATGGAATTATTGGCTTGGAATATTTTCACCAATCAATTATGGAGATTAATTATGAACGAGAGTATATAAGAATTTATTCAGATATTGGTTCAATTAATTTATCTGACTATTGTAAAATAGATTTGCTCAAAGAAGGGAATCGTCTTTATATTCCATTAAAAGTAAATATAAATGACACCTTAGAGATTTCCGGAAATTTCCAATTGGATTTTGGTGCAGGTGGTACTATAGGTCTCACAAGCTCTGCGACAAATAAATTTAACTTGACCGAAACAATAGATATAAAAACTCCTTATTATTCAAAGTATGCAGGAGTAGGAGGAGAATCATCCAGATTTGATTTCATGGCTGCATCAGTAGAAATAGGAGACTTTGCTTTCAACAATGTATGCATGAATTTCAGCACGGACAAAAGCGGAGCAATGGCTTCTGATAAACATTTGGGATTGTTAGGGAATAGAATATATGATAGGTTTCATGTTTATATCGATTTCATAAACCATGATTTATACCTAAAGCCTAACTCAAAATACGAAGATCTATTTAAGTTTTCCAGATTAGGTTTTTCATATGTCGACAGAAATCAATCAATGAATTCCTGGATTGTTACTGGTATGTACATTGGTTGTAACGCAGAAAAACAAGGCTTAGAAATAGACGACAAAATTATTGCAGTTAACGAAATAGGAGTTGACCAAATTAGTTATGAATCTCAGAAAGGTTTTTTCGAAAGATTATCAGAAATTGTGCTGACTGTAAAGAGAAAGAATGAATTGTTAGACATCAAATTCAAATTAGAAGCTATTCAATAGTGACATTACTACTTACTATCAATCTCATCAATATGCTCAATACCTTTAATATTCATAGTTTCTGACAGCTTCGAAAGTAGTTTAATATTAATATCTTCACCTTCCATGATGACTAAAATGTTTTCAGCGGGTCCATAATTGAGCACTACAAACTCCGTAATTTTCTCGTTGTTTGTATATGTAAAAATCTTAACGACTTGTCCATCTTCTTTTAGCATCAATATTTCCTCATACTCTGATAATGTAGGCAGCAGCTCAGTATAAAATATATTAGTGTCTGTTTTACTTAAACGAGACGCACCATCCATAACCTTTATTGAGGATAAGCTCGATACCGCCTTTTGAAATGCCTGATTTCCTTCTTCACTATTAATTTTAGCAAAAAAGTCAAAAGAGTATTTGGTAATATATACGGATAAATAACCATCTTCTCCTGAATATTTCTCAAAAAATTTAATCGTAGGAGATTCTTGCGCCATTGTTAGAAATGGGAATAACATTATGACAAATAAAATTGATGTTTTCATTTTTTTAGTTTTGTATTAACGTAATTGGATTTGTAAACTGACTAGCATACTGGAGACTATTAGTCCCCGTTTCTAGATTCTTTGTAGCAGAGAGTATAATTTCCTTTGTTAATTTCTCAGCTACTGAAATATCTGTTATCGCTTTTCCGTCTACGAAAGCATAAATAATTTTTTCTTCAGCATTATTATTGGAGAATAGCAGAAACATGCCTATTAATAAACTAGCAGCTATGCCAGTGAGATAATAGAGTTTGCTTTTGTTTTTGGGCTTCCTGGGTACAATTATTTTAGCGCGATTATTTGATTTTTCTTCATTAAAGAAGCAGAAAAGATCTTTCGCAAATAAGAATTTTTCAGGAACCTCATCATTTGTAGTGAAAAAGACATTTAATTCTTTTTCTTCCGCAATCGTACTGTTACCTTCTAAATATTTATGAAGTAAAAATTCAATTCTTTTATAGTCCATAATTCATTGTCTTTATTAGTTCTTGCTTCACAGTTTTCCTGGCTCTTGAGAGATTAACACGAATGGCATTTGGCTCTATTCCGGTAGCTTCTATGATTTCATCGAATTCGTATCCTTCAATATCTCTTAAATGAATAATCATTCTCTGCTTTTTTGGTAACTCATTTATTATTGTTTTAATAATTTGGGAAACTTCTTTTTTCTCACCTACTGGTTCAACATGATGATTGCTTAATAGTTTAATGTTTTCCGAATTTTTTGCAACTACTTTTTTATGCTTTATCCTGTCTAAGCACAGATTTTTTGTAGAACGTATTAAATAAGGTTCAACATTTTTATACTGGTACTCATTATTGTTATTTGACCATAATTTTTCAAAAATATCTTGCGTAACATCCTCAGCTTCTGCCGTATCTGACAAGACGGCTCTGGCATACTTAAAAACTTTGTCTTTAAGAGAAATGAAAATATCATTAAATTCCTTTTGCTCCATTGTACTTGAATGACGACCTCATGAAGGTTTTGTTACATCGCGTTTTTACATTTTTCAATACGGGTATTTTGAAGAAAATTGAAATGTAATATAAGGTAGGCTATTGTCGTCTTTCGTAAAAGATCAATTTAAATAACCCAACTATTTAAAATAAATTCTATGAAAACAATATTTAACACAACAATATTTACAGTTCTATTATGTTGCATCTTCATTAAGGCCAATGCACAAGTTGAAATATCAGGACAAGTAAAAGATAATAGTACAAAAGAAGCGCTAATATTCTCAACCATAAGTGTATATAATCTGAGTGATAGTCTTATAACTGGGGGGGTAACAGATGACAATGGGTTTTTTAGTATTCCGCTACATGGAGGTTCATATAATCTAGTTAGCAGCTATGTTGGCTTTCAACCCGACACATTAAATATTAATGTACAAGGGGAAAATGAATTTCTTGGGACAATCAAATTGGATCCCGACAAATCTGAGTTAAAAGAAGTTGAGATAAAAGCCTCCACTTCAAAGTTTACTATCGATAAAGATGTACAACTGGTAACAACTAAGATGCGCGCTGGCTCTGCAAATACTTCAGATCTATTGGAAAGGATGAAAGGTATTGCTTATGACAGGTATAACAATTCCATAAAAGTTGATGGTGATGACAATATCATTCTTCTGGTTAATGGACTAGAGAAAAATCAGGAGTACATCAAAAGTCTCTCACCTGACAAATTGAAAGAAGTTGAAATAGTACGCAATCCAAGTGGGCGTTATGCTCTTGATGGGTATTCAGCAATAGTAAATGTAATTCTTAAGGATGATTATGAGGGCACGGAAGTGTATGTAGAAAATATGGCAATGTTTGATACTGATACGAAAGAAGCTAAACCCTTGCCAATAAATAATTTTTCCTTAAGCTATAATTACACATACAATAAACTCAATATCTACGCAAAAGTCGATAATGACTATAGCTCTGTAAAGGTTTTGGGAGAATCAATACAGGAGAGTAATAATGGGTATGTAATAGAAAATACTCCCTTAGGAGGAAAACCCAATCTAGGGACCAATAACCTAAACAATAACTATACTATAGGTGCTGATTATTATATCAACCCAAAGCAAACGATAAGCTATGAAAGTAATATTGGCGCATTTCCTTCTTCAAGGCAAATTACCAATCATAGTTATGATGTAGCACATTACAAAGATGGAATTGTTACCGACAATTATAAATCAGAGATGGTGAATAATTCAAGTACTAAGGATCTTTCAAACTCACTTTTCTATATATATAAAATCGATTACAAGACTCAAATAAATGCTGATTTTACCCATCTAAAATATACAGATGAATATTCAAATAGCATTTCCCAAAGTAATGGTTTTGAGAGGTACGAAACAGGAATAAACAAAAAAGATTATACAAAATTTTATCTGGAACTAAATCATAATATAAGTGAGAATTCCTCAATAATGGCAGGTTATGGAAATACCTGGAGACAGCTAGACAACAACTTTACTGTAAAAACAACACCTCTGTCTGTAAATGATTTTATAAGCGATACAAGCAACTTCTCACTCACTGAGACCAGGCATAAGCTATATGCGTACTATTCCTTAAAGATGTCAGATGTAATCCGATTTAAAATTGGAGCTGCAACAGAATATAGCCATCCTAAGGCAGGAGAATTGGATAAAACATATGTTATTTATCAGCCTCACCTTGATTTTGATATTGCAGCCCATGAATCTGTGCATATTAAATTGAAGTATAGAGCTTATAGTAAATATCCTACCATTAAAGAATCAACTCCCTTTATTCATATGATTGATCCATATACAATGGAAAAGGGGAACCCGCTTTTAGAACCAGAATTGACGCATAGGGTATCAACAAAATTTCGCATAATGAATGGACTGCTGACTCTTGAACCCTATTATGAATATTCTAACAATAAGATTAACAGAACTATAATATCTCTGAACGAAAATGTGCTTGAATACAGCTATGATAATGTAGGGAAATATATAAGCCAGGGGATAAAAGGAGACATCACCATTCCCTTATTCAAACAAAGCCTAATCATTCAATCCAGTTTTGACTTTTTCAAGAGCAGTATTACTTATAATGGGAAGAACAACAATATCAAGGACTGGGTAATGAATACACAAATGTTGTATATATGTAAGCAAACGGTCTGGTGCATATTGTCAGGTCTAGGATGAAGCATTACTTTTCCAGGAAAGATATATTATGATACTTCATCAACACAGAAACCCGGTTTTTCAAAAAATGCTCAGTCGTAGGATAA